>Ga0193752_1000174_pt1 | contig 81412 bp, 82 predicted proteins | sample H1c1metaG_FD_144924 | JGI IMG/M metagenome (GOLD analysis project Ga0193752, IMG submission 144924) | Soil microbial communities from a riparian zone of the East river system, Colorado, United States - H1c1 | ecosystem: Environmental > Terrestrial > Soil > Riparian zone | place: USA: East River... | reverse complement strand
CGAGCAAGACACGCAAGCCGCCAACGTGATCGCTGTGTTCGTGCGTGATCAGGATCGCGTCGAGGTCGGCCGGATCGACACCGACCGCCGCCATTCGCCGCACAATTTCTCGAGCGCTCATACCGGCGTCCACCAAAACATTGGTAGTTTCGCTGGAGATAAGAAATGCGTTTCCTGTGGAGCCGCTGCCGAGTACGGTAAATCTCATTCGCTTTGGTATTTCTTTCTAAGGCCTTTGCCGACGACTTTTGTTATTAGCGAGTTTGGAACGAAGTTCGTCGCCGAAGCCACAAACCAATTCGTCCAACCCGATACTATCTTTGACCGGTTAGTGCCGACGGCGCTCATTGCCGTGTCGATGACCTGATCTACGGTCTGCTGCCCTTTTGCGGCAAACGCCCGCTCGATATTCGATGCCTCAAAGAAATTTGTCTTCGTCGAGCCGGGGCATAATGCCAGTACCTGTATTCCGTACGAATGATTTTCTTCGGCAATTGCCTCGGAAAACGCCGTGACAAACGATTTTGTCGCTGCGTACGTCGCCATATATGGAACCGGTTGAAAACCTGCGGCAGATGACACATTTATTATCGTACCGCGTTTACGCTTTCGCATCCCGTCGAGATATTTATGCGTAAGGCCGACGAGCGCCGAAATGTTCAGCCGGATCATCTCAAGTTCCCTGTCGTGATCAAGTTTCGCAAAATCGCCCATGGAACCAAAACCGGCATTATTGATCAGCCAATCTATTTCGATTCCAAGCTTTTTCGTTTCTTGAAATACGCGATCGTCGGCACCATCTTTACCTAGATCGGCCGACAAGTATTTTGCGGTAATACCGTGCTTTTCCGAGAGTTCGGTACATAGATCACACAGCTTTTCTTCGGAACGTGCGACGAGAAAAAGATCGTGCCCATCTGCCGCAAGCCGCCGCGCAAACGCCTCGCCGATACCGCTCGACGCGCCTGTGATCAGCGTTGCCTTCATAGGTCTTCATACTCCTCGACCGGTGACTGAAATGAATAAAAGATAGCCGATGCGGCCGCAGCAAGTATGGTGAATGTGCCAATCACTCTTATTAGCCCCGCTATAGTTTTCGTCGAACCGATCAGGCCGAGATGCGAAAGCATATAGTTCCAGTCGTGAAAGCCGCCCTCGCTGCCGGTCATTCCGCTGGTCAGCATTAACTGCATCGTGATCGCATCCTGAGCGTAAACGTACACGTTGATGATACTCTGACCCACCCAAAACAAAACGATCGCAGCAGAATAGTACTTATATTTCCAGATAAAGTACCCGAAGAAAATTAACGGAAAGATGATCTGGAAAATTGAGCCGCCGGCGATCATTATAAACTCGCCGAAAGGGCGAAATATTAGGTGACCCGTTTCGTGTATCGGCAGATCGACGAGATCGAGAAAACTGCCCTGCATCGGGTCGTAGGCGATCCACAAAAAGTAGATCGTTAAGAAAACCGCGAAGATGAGTTTTGGGTAACTTAGCGACATTCTCTTAACGATTCAGGAATTCAGATTTCGAAATACCATAAAAAGCGCATTCGGCATCGTAATGAAATTCGGTCATTTCGTATCTCATCCCGAGTTTTTCCATGATGCGGCGTGACGCCGTGTTTTCGGTATGGGCGACAGCGACAATGCGCTCCAATCCGGCTTTGTTAAATCCGAAATCCAGCCAGCCTCGAGCTGATTCAGTTCCAATACCAAGTCCCCAACGATCTTTTATTATGCTGTAACCAACCTCGATCTCGCCGGTGTTCTCCAGCGGTTGAATACCTGCCGAGCCGATCATTTTGCCTGATTCCTTCTCGATCATGGCGCACATTCCGAAACCGAATTTCTCATAGCATTCCATATAAAACTTGATTCGTCTTGCCAGAGCTTCGGAATTTTGCAGCGTCGTACCGCCGAGATATTTGCTTACATCCGGGTCGGAACGCTGCTCGATCAACAGATCGAGGTCGTCATCGACAAATTTGCGAAATAAAAGGCGTTCGGTTTCGATCATTTTCAGTCGTTATTTTTCGGGAAGAAACTCGATCAATGCTTCGTCTAATTATCGTTGAATCTAAAAAAGGTAACAAATCTATGGACATCATAAATGAAAACAGACGCGATTTCTTAAAGAAAGCGGCAATATCGGCAGCGTCGCTGGCTTTGCTTGCAAACTGCCGTTACGAGGCCGCCGCACAAAAAACCGACGAAAGTCTTCTGGCACTGATCCGCAAGAACGGTGTCGATGACAACTGGACCGGAGCGAAGGAGGTGCCGGGCAGCGTTTCGTGGAGGACGGTTTTGTCCAAGGAAACGGATAAAGGCGAACCGATCGAAATATCGGGCACAGTGTTTCAGCCAGATGGGAAAACGCCCGCTCCGAACACACTCATCTATCTCTATCATACCGATTTCGAGGGCTACTACGGACGCGGTGTTGGGCACAGACATGGACGCTATCGCGGCTGGATGCTGACGGACAAAGCGGGTAATTATTCATTTCGGACCATCAAACCCGCACCGTATCCGGAAAACCGGTGGGCAGCACATATCCACATGACAGTGACCACGGTAAAGCTGCGGGAAGATTCCATCGACTCGATCTTGTTCGAGGGCGACCGGCTTATTTCGCCGCAAGAGCGACAGATCCACAAGGGTGGTTTCAACGCGATACTTTCGTTTGAGAAAAGCCGGGACGGATTGCTGCGGGCGACCCGTAATATTCAGCTCGTCGCATAGGGAGATTAAAATGCAATACATATTCCTTCTCTTACCAATGCTGTTTTCCGCATCGGGATCATCTCCGGCACAAGCTGCCCCGACAGTGGCGGTCGCAAAACCGGTAGCGTGCCGATTCTTTGGCAGTGACTATGCATTAAAGATAATTGGCCAAAAGATACGCTCCATTGAAGAAGAAATGGTCGAAAACGATCAAGGGAAGGTTTGGACATGTGCATTTACGGCGGCCTCCGGAATGGCGGACGCACCTAAGGTTTTCTTTAGGATAATGCACAGCACCAGTGAAGATCTGGCAAAGCAGGATTTCGACGCGGTACGGCAATCCAACAAGAACCACGTCGGGTTTGAGGAGTGGCACGACATTGCGGACGAAGCAGTTCTTCATAGCGACAGTCCCAATTTTCATTTTGTAATGATCCGCAAAGGAAACCGCACGATCCGTATGAAGATAAATCCCGCACACGGTGTTTCGCAGGACGTGGTCAAAGCGGTCGCGATGGCCCTGGAGACACGACTCTAACAGGAGGAATTAAGATGATACACGCCATTGGAACATTAATATTGATAGCGGCATTCTGTTTCGGCGTTTTAGAGAACGGCCCGAATCGCGGCGAGAAATACGAATGGAAAAATGTGACTGCCGCCGCGAACTATCCGCAAGGCTATAACTACCAGGTTTTTGTCTGGGGCGACAAGATGGTAGCGCTCAACAATGGAACATGGTTATCGCGCGACGGCAAAGACTGGACAAAAGGCTCGCTGCCCGACAGTGGGCTTAACTCGGCATATCTATCCTACGCCCAGTTTAACGGGATGATCTACGCTCTCGGATCAATGACCGGTAACTATCAGAACTTTACGATCTCGACGAAGATCCAGCGGACGCGAGATCTGGAAAACTGGGAAACTGTTGCTGAAACATCCAATCTTCCAAAGCGGATCTTTTACGGCTCGGTCGTGTTCGGAGGAAAGATCTGGATGATCGGTGGTTTTGACGGAAAGAATTATCTTAACGATGTTTGGAACTCGGCGGATGGCGTTCACTGGCAGCAGGTAGCTGAAAACGCGCCTTGGTCGGCGAGAAAAACGTCTGTCGTGACAGTTTTCAAAAACGAAATATGGCTGCTCGGCGGCGGCGTGATTGACGGTGAAAAAGAAGAAAATCCGACGTCCGAACGTGAGGTGTGGGCAACGAAGAATGGTAAAAACTGGCGCCAGGTCCAAGCCGATTTGAACCGCAAATGGCGTGGTACGCCGGTCGTGTTCGACAACAAACTTTGGCTCGTCGGGGCAAACCGCGGCGGTACATTTGAAAGCGCGGTATGGATGACGGAAGACGGCTCAAAGTGGTCAGAATTGCCTGCTCCATGGTCGCCACGCGGAGCGGTCGCGGCCTGGGTTTTTAAAGACCGTCTTTTTATGACCGGCGGCAAATCTTCGCATACGGAAAACGGCGAGATCAAATTTGTCTACAGCAACGATGTGTGGGCGATGGACAGGAAAACAGAGTAGAATCATCGGGTCAAAAGAAGAGAATGGAGAGCCTTGCATTGGTGCTGGAATATCCGCAAACTGACCTGATCGACGAGTGCCGCAGCGGCAATCGCGAGGCGATGCATTCTCTTTTTGTCGAGCACCAGCGACGCGTCTATTCGATCGCATTGAATTTTTTTGGCAACGCTGACAAGGCCGACGATATTACACAGCAAGTGTTCCTAAAACTCTTTACCAAAATGAACTTTCGCGGCGAGGCAGAATTTACTACATGGCTTTACCGTATGACCGTAAATGCGTGCATCGACGAAACGCGCAGGTCGCGCAGGTTGTTCGGCTTTGCCGATTGGTTTGGAACGCGGGAACCCGCCGCGAAAATTTCTCTAGATGAAAAGATCCACAAACGCGAGATCGCGGCCGAAGTGCAGACCGTGATCGGCAGCCTCAAACCTGCGTTTCGCCTGCCGTTGGTCTTGAAATATGTAGAAGGGCTTTCGTATCAGGAGATCGCGGACGTGCTGGAATGTTCGATAGGTACGGTCTCGTCACGGATAAACCGCGGGCATAAAATGCTTGCCGATAAGCTCAGGCATTTGAAAGGAGAATTGAGATGAGATTTTTGTTCGTAATGGTTCTCATTCTTTCCGGCACATTTACATTTGCACAGCAAATGAATCAGCCGAAGTTCACGCCCCCGCCAACCAACGAATCTGCGGAGACAAAATTACTGATCGATAAAGCGCAAAGCTTGCTCGAAACAAAACGAGCCACGACCACAGACCTGCTTACCGATCAAACCTATATGGCGTTGCACGAATACCCGAGGTTTCGTGAGTTGGTAAAAAAATATGCGGTGACCGGAAAGACGGCGATAGTTACGGAAAATGAAGTCGGTGAGGCATTGATCATAAGCGGCACGATAAAAGACAAGAGCGGAAAGCCAGCCGACGGAGCTGTGATCTATTTTTATCAAACAAGCGCTCTTGGATGGTATTCGGACAAGGCATACCACATTTCCGGCATGGAGGGCGACCATCGGCACGCTCGCCTGTTCGGCTATCTGCGGACCGGTAAGAATGGACATTATGAATTTAGGACGATAAAACCAAGCGGCTATCCGGGATCGGAATTGCCGGCACATATCCACTTATTTGTGGAGGCCGGTACTGGTGCGGAAACGCATACTCTTGGCTCCGAAATTCAGTTTGAAGATGACCTGCGTCTAACGCCCACGATGCGAGAGCGATCAAGGCAGGAAGGAGCTTTAATACGCCCCGCTAAACGGGACGCGAACGGCGTACTTCGGGTAGAGGCAGATTTTACGCTCCAAAGATAAATGAAGCATTATCAAGAAAAACTTTCAGCATATTTGCACTATGAACTGCCAAACGATGAACGGCAGAAGATCGCCGAACATCTATCGCTATGCGTGGAGTGTCGCGATGAGCATGATATGCAATTGAACGGGATGTCGTTGGCTGCAAATCTGCGTCAGGCTGACGCGCCGAGATCGGTGTGGGCCGGTATCGAAGAAAAGCTGGATGGCAAAGAAGCACCGCAAATGGGGTTGATGCGGCAGACTGCATTTTTCAATTTACGAAAAGGTTTTGCGTTTGTGACTGCATTGATCGTCGTGTCCGCGTTGCCTGTTCTCGTTTATTTGGGTTTATTTAGCGGCGACACGACCCACATAGTGCAGCAGACGAATCAGAATAACTCCGTAAATATTTCGCAGTTGCCGACCAACATACATGCCAATGTGCCAGCGAATGTTGAGCCTGACAACACGAACGTAAACACGTCAAATACCAACCAAATGACAACGCAGCCATCGGCCGATGTGTGGCAGGTTGAAACTATAGCGGGAACGCCTAAGGTTGGTGACGGAACGGAGGCACAGATCGCTGTCGGCGAACTGCTTGAGACGGATGCACGCTCAAGCGCCCGCATTACCGTTGCTAATATAGGCAGCGTCGATGTCGCGCCGAATTCGCGTGTGAAGCTGGTCGGTACGGGTAAAGCCGAGCATCGCCTATCGCTTGAGCAAGGGCGTCTGCATGCGAAGATCTTTGCCCCGCCGCGTCTTTTTGTGGTCGATACGCCATCGGGGAAAGCCGTTGACCTTGGCTGCGAATATACGCTTGAAGTAGATAAAAAAGGAAACACCGTTTTGCACGTTACTGGCGGATATGTCGCTTTGGAACGCAGCGGTCGCGAATCGATCGTCCCGGCGGGGATGATGTGTACCATCAAGCAGGGAAAAGGTTTGGGAACACCATTTTCGGGCGATGCTACGGAAGGCTTTCGACGGTCGCTCGAACAATTTGATTTCTCTAACGGTGGAAGCACTGCGCTACAGGCTGTTCTAAAGGAAGCGGATTTCTACGACATGTTCACGCTTTGGCATCTATTGTCGCGTGTATCTAAAAACGATCGCGCGGCGGTTTATGACGAACTGGTGAAATTTGTTAAGCCGCCGTCCGGCGTGACAAGAGAAGGCGTCATCGCTCTCGATAAAAAAATGCTCGAACTTTGGCGGGTTGAGGTAGAGACGGCCTGGTTCAGTTAGATCTGGTGAATGAACAAACCGTCCTTTAATTTCGGCTCGAACCAGGTCGATTTTGGCGGCATTATTTCGCCCATGTCGGAGACGGCGAAAAGGTCGTCCATAGATGTCGGGTAGAGCGAGAAAGCCACTTTCGCCTCGCCGCTGTTTACCAGTTTTTCCAGTTCGTCAGTTCCGCGTCTGCCGCCGACGAATGAGATGCGTTCATTGGTTCGCGGGTCGCCGATGCCGAGGATCGGCCGCAGCAACCCGTTCTGCAAAATGCTTACATCCAGCCGTTCGATCGGGTCGAGCTCTCTTATCCAATCCGTTGCGCTCCGCAGCGAATACCATTTTCCGTCCAGATACATGCAGATGTCCCCGACACTTTCGGGCAACTTCTGCTGCGTCTCGCTTATGTGAAATGACGCTGCGAGTCGCTCAAGGAATTCGGCTTCGGAGAGGCCGTTCAGATCTTTGACGGCGCGGTTGTAAGGCAAGATCATCAGGTCTTCCGCCGGGAAAATGCCGGCCATAACGAAGTTGTAATCTTCAGCGCCAGAATGTGCCGCATTCTGATCGCGCAGTGTATTTCGCGCAAGCAGCGCGCTTTCGATGCGATGATGTCCATCAGCAACGTATAAGGCAGGAACTTCGCCGAACGCTGCAACCAAGGCATCTGCATTGGTCACCCGCCAGACAGTCTGGCTTATGCCGCCTTCGCACGGGCAATCGTAGATCGGCGGCAGCTTTGTTTCTGCGGCGATCAATTCACGAATATCGTCAGTGCCTCGAAAGGCCAGAAAGATCAATCCGGTCTGGGCGCGAAGGGCGATCATATGACCGGTACGGTCCTTCACCTTATCCGGGCGTGTTTTCTCGTGCTTCTTGATCAGGCCATTTTCGTATTCATCGATCGAGCAGCACGCGACGATGCCGGTCTGTGTATGCGAGCCTTCGGTCAAGCGATAAATATAGACGGCCGGCTCCGGGTCGTTGACGAGAATTCCGTCGCGAATGAACGCTGCGAGATTTTCTTTTGACTTTGCGAGTATTGATTCATCGCTTGGGTTCGAGTCGAGTGGAAACTCGGCTTCGGGCCGCGTCACGCGTAAAAAACTTACCGGATTTTCGGCTATGATCTCGCGAACTTCTGAATCATACGGTACGTCGTATGGAATGCAGGAAACTTTTTCGGCAATATCGGGACGCGGGCGCAGGGCGCGAAACGGTTTGATGGCTGACACTAAATTCTCCTGCTACGGCTGCTTGCCCTCGTTTATGATCTTGTCTATCTCGGCATCGTTCGTCTGCTGTATGTCCTGCATCAGCCGGTCGGCGTAGCCTTTTTTATCGATCTTCCACTGGCTATCCTCAAGGACAAAAGGAACAGTTTCCCATGTGCCGAAAGAGTTCTTTACCTCGATCGTCGCCTTTTGCCCGTCGATCTTTTCGTTGCGGATCTCGCCCGTCTTTTGGTTTTCGCCGAACAGGGTTTCGCGTTTCACCACATCGTCCAGCGTCGCTCCCTGCGATTTTGCTTCCTGATCGAGCATCTTGATCGTATCGGCGGAAAGCAAGAGCTTCATCGTCGTCGTGTCCTTTTGCTTGATCGCCTTGGCGTAGGTCTTAAAGGTCTGCATCGGCGAGGCAGGCTCGGCCCCCGCGCCGCACGCGGTAAGAAACAGAGCGATAACAATAATAAAAGTACGGTAAAACGGCATCTCGATATTCCAGAACAACTTACGTATAATCAATGCAAAAGACGAATTATAACCTAAAGCGCGAAGAGCGAAAAACGTATGGAACGACGCAAACTTTCCGAAGACGAAGTTCAGTCTAAATTAAAAGCCTTAAACGGGTGGGAATTTGACGACGACAAGATCGAAAAGAAATTCAAATTTTCCGATTTTTCCGAAAGCCTGGCCTTTGTCAATAAGGTCGGCGAGATTGCCGAGGCCGCCGATCATCACCCCGACATCAAGTTCGGCTGGGGATATGCAAATGTAAAAACGACAACGCACGACCGCAACGGCGTCACCGACCACGACCTGGAACTCGCGAAACGAATTGATATGATCGCTTAAGATCTGCATCTTCGACACCGTAAGTTGTTTGATTCGATTCATTTTGCGAGTCAGATTTTGAACCATTTGAATCAAGATCATAGACTTACGGGAGATCCTTCCTCGTTTTTGCCTTTCAGGCATCGATTTATGGTCGTCTGCGAGACACCGAGCTCGTCGGCGATCTCGCGTTGGGTGAACTGCCGTAGGACAAGTTCCTCGACCTTCCTCACAAATTCCGGGCGGGCGGCGGATGTTTCACGGTGCCGCCACCCGACGTGAGAGCGCTCATCGGTGAAGTTCTCGAAAGTGAAACCAAGAAAGCTTCCCTCCTTGCCTATCCGGACGGTGGCGACCTCAGTTTCCGTATCGCGGTCTGGGGAATATCGATATTTGATCGCCTTGATGTATCGAATCCTATTCCCGCGGCGTGACGTACCCATTGCGAACATGCTCTCTGCGAAATTCGAAAGCATTTTCGAGCCGTGAAGGTGGGCTATCAAGATCGGCGAACGCGAAAAACGCTTTGGCGTGTGTGCGAGTACGAGTATCGAGACGCCGAGCCCGTTCTTCAGATTTGCGAGCGTTTGCATGAGCCGCTGGGCGGCCCGCGAGCTTTCGAGGTTCGGACTAAGCCAAGTAAGGTTATCGATGATCACGAACCTGACCCCAAGATACTCGACGAGGTTTACGATCGAACTGATCAGGAAATCGTAATTGTCCTCAAAGCCCGGCGGCAGTTCCCGAAGCATTTGCGGCGGGCAGCGGATAAGGCCGTCGGGAAACAGATCGTCGTCTTCTTGCGAGGGTTCATCGTTAGACGAATATCTTTTTGTGAACTGTTCATCGTTCATTTCAAAATCGAAGTAAGCGACACGAGCGGGCTCGACGTCCACTTCGAACGGCTCAAACCGCTTGCCGCCGGCCAGTGCCCGGGCGATCTGCATCGCCAAAACGCTCTTTCCACAGCCCGTTTCCGCGAACAGTACGCAAAGCTCGCCCTCAAGCCAAAAATTAGAGAAAAGACGCCGTTCCCTTTTTGGTTTTCCTTTAGCCTGCTTGAGAAAGGCCATAGCCGGTCTTGCCAGAAACAGATTATCGTACCGGCGGAAGTTGAGAGTGGGAAGCTTCTCGTCTGTTAGCTCGTCGAGGTTGTGATAATCCTCGCCGTGTTCTTCCGCAACCTCTCTTCGGGCCGCGAGCTTCGCCCGTTCAAGGTCCAATATCTTCTGGTGATGAGGTGAAAGCTGATGTCCCGGCGGTTCGTAAGGTGTTTCCGCCACGCCGTACAGCCACGGATACCGCTCCGCCGTCTGTTCCTCTTCCCATTTGTCATCATCTTCGCTCATATATCATTCGTCTCACGATCTAAAACGATCGAACGATGATGGCATATGTTTTGAGGATTGTAAAGTGTTTTGTGAATGCAACAATAAAATGGATGATGCGGAGATTAACCCATTTATTGTCTTTTTGATTTGTTTCGTGCGATTCGTGGATAAATTTTTTTCATCCACGAATTACACGAAATAAGAAAAATAAAGAAAATTATCTGACATTCGCTTTGAAACTGGCCCCTAGCGAATTCTAAGGTCATATTCCGGCCACAATTGCATTCAGTGTGGCAGAAGGCCTCATCGCAGTGTAGGCCTTTTCCGAATTGGGATGATAATAGCCGCCGACATCCTGCGATTTTCCTTGTGCCGCAATTAGTTCTTCATTGATCTGCGCCTCATTTTCCTGCATCGCTTTGGCTACCGGAGCAAATTTTGCAGCGATCTCAGCGTCTGCGGTTTGATTTGCCAGGGCTTCTGCCCAGTACATTGCCAGATAGAAATGCGAGCCGCGGTTATCAATTTGCCCGACTTTTCTTGCCGGCGATCTGTCGGTTGCTAAAAATTTTGCATTTGCCGCGTCCAAAGCATCTGCCAAAATTTGGGCTTTTTTGTTGTTTTGAGTTTGAGCCAGATGCTCAAAGCTTGCCTGTAATGCTAAGAATTCTCCGAGAGAATCCCAACGCAAATAGCCTTCTTTTGCAAACTGTTCGACGTGTTTCGGTGCAGAACCGCCGGCTCCGGTTTCAAACAAACCGCCACCGTTCATTAACGGAACGATCGAAAGCATTTTTGCGGAAGTGCCAAGTTCCAGGATCGGGAACATATCTGTCAAATAATCTCGCAGAACATTACCCGAAACAGAAATTGTGTCTTTGCCTTCTCTCGCACGTTTCAGCGTTTCGAGCATCGCGTCTTTGACGTCCATTATTCTGATGTCGAGGCCGGTTAGATCATAATTTTGTAAATATTCTTCAACTTTTTTGATGATCTGCGAATCGTGAGATCTGTCCTTATCGAGCCAGAAAATAGCAGGCGTGCCGGAAATTCTTGCACGGTTCACAGCCAACTTCACCCAATCCTGAATAGGAGCATCTTTTGTTTGGCAAGCCCTGAAAATATCGCCGATATGGACGCTTTGTTCGAGCAGAACATTTCCGTTTTCATCCTCGACTTTTACGGTTCCCTCGACTGAAATTTGGAATGTCTTGTCGTGCGAACCGTATTCTTCGGCCTTTTGCGCCATCAGGCCGACATTAGGAACCGAGCCGAAAGTTTTAGGGTCGATCGCTCCGTTTTGCTTCATGTCCTGAATGATCGCATCGTAGAATCCGGCGTACGTTCGGTCGGGAATCATGCAGACGGTGTCCTCTTCATTTCCGTCTTTATTCCACATTTTTCCGCCGCCGCGTACCAAGGACGCCATCGAAGCATCGACGATCACGTCCGAAGAAACGTGGAAATTGGTGATCCCTTTGTCCGAATTTACCATCGCTATTGCGGGACCGTTTTCGATCGTCTTTGCGATATCTGCCTTGATCTCGGCTTCTTGCGCATGTCCGGCAATTTTTTCGTTAAGCGTTGCCAATCCGTAATTTGGATTGATGTCCAATTCAGCGAACGTGTCCTTATATTTTTCGAAAACGTCCTTGAAATAAGTTTCGACGATCGCCCCGAAAATGATCGGGTCGGAGATCTTCATCATCGTTGCCTTTAAATGCGCGGAAAGAAGAACGTCTTTCGCCTTTGCTTCTGCGACCGCATCTTTTACAAACGATCTCAACGCGGAAAGAGTCATGACGGAAGAGTCGATCACCTCGCCCATTTTTAACGGCGAAAGATCTTTCAAAACTTTCACGGAACCGTCATTTCCGTAGAAAACGATCCTGAATTTTCCATCTGTTTCCACGGTGGTCGAGTTTTCGGTTCCGTAAAAATCGCCCGAGTCCATATGAGCGACCGAGGTTTTAGAATCCGAAGCCCAAACGCCCATTCTATGCGGATTTGCTTTCGCATAATTCTTGACAGCCTTTGGAGCGCGGCGGTCGGAATTTCCTTCTCTAAGTACAGGATTTACCGCGCTTCCCAAACAGCGCGCATATTTTTTGTTGATGGCTTTTTCGTCATCCGTTTTAGGTTCTACAGGATAATTCGGAATTGCGAAACCCTGTTTTTGAAGCTCGGCGATCGCTTCTTCCAACTGTGGGACGGAAGCAGAAATATTCGGCAGCTTTATGATGTTGGCATCAGGTTTTGTTGCCAATTCGCCCAATTCTGCAAGTGCATCAGGAACTTTTTGATCGTCTTTTAAATACTCAGGGAAGTTGGATAAGATCCTACCCGCAAGCGAGATATCCGGAACTTCAATTTCAATGTCTGCGGATCTTGTAAATGCCTTGACGATCGGTAAAAAAGAATACGTTGCCAGCATCGGCGCTTCATCTGTCAATGTGTAATAGATCTTTGATTTTTCTGCCATTCTTTTGCCTGTTTTTATTTAAAATTATTAAATCTACTGACCGGGTTTTGATCGCCAAATAGTTTAGGACAGTCAGTTATTAAAGCTATATTAAGTCGCTTTGAGTCAAAAGGTAAATTTAGCAGTCAAAAATATTCCCGAATCAAACGAGGCTTGAACTCAATTAAGATTTGCTTTCACTGGGCATCTCTTCTATTTTTAACGAAATGCGGAAATGTTGGCATCAGGTATATATCATTGCGGCTGCGTCGGTTATCGTGCTGGTAACAGCGTCAATGATCAGTGCCCAAGTTAAGGCTCCGGCCGGTAAGACGATCTTTCGCGACTCGGCGGGAAATCTGATCTCGAACAACGAATTTGTCGATATCCGGATGGCAAATTTTCATTATCCGGACGCGACGGTGATGAAGACGCTTGAGGATGGAACGGTGGAATTTCGATTGCAGAAGATCCCGCAGGAGGGAATGGCGGCACCGGATTTTTCCGTAAAAACCGTGGATGGGAAAACGCTGTCTTTGGCCGATCTAAAGGGTAAGGTCATTGTACTGAGCTTTTGGTTTATAGGCTGCCCTGCCTGCATCGACCTCGAACCAAAGCTGAACAATTTTAAATCGAAATTCAGCGACAATGACCAGATCGTTTTTCTCGCGATGACGGCGGATTCGGCTGGCGATGTAAGGAAATATCTGTCGAGAGAAAGATTTGACTACATACAGGCAGTCGAAGCAAAAGATGCTCTGCAGAGCTTTACATTTGCCGGTTATCCAAAGAACATCGTCATCGGCAAATCAGGCGAGATCGCCTATTGGCGAAGCACCATCAAGGCGTGGGACAAATTTGAGTCGGTAGTTAGAGCCGAATTGGAAAATAAATAGAACGGTTTAGACCTACTCCGGGACGACGTGTGTGAATCCATTTTCTTAATTCCCAGCTAATTCGTTTTTTTTTCTGTGTATTCAGCGGTTCGATTTTCTATCCACAGAAAACACGGAATTCACTGAACTGATCGGTCTTATTATTTCATTCCTATCATCTTGTTCTGCGGTTAATAAAAACCCGAACCACAGATCAAGATGAACAAGAAAGAACAAAATCCGCCATAAAAACTTGCGATTGGCGGACTTTTGTCTTATATTGATAGACAGATGGACCCTATGAATATCGAACAAAAACTGAACAAAGAAATTGCAATGCTTTTCAAGCCATCTTCAAAAAATAAGAGGCCGGTCAAGAGCGATGTGACCTACAGCGAGTTTCTTTCCGATAAAATGTTAATGATTTCGGTGATCAGGGAAGGCGTTCCATATTCTTTATTTAATTTGATCAAAAATACTACGCCGTTCAGTGAAGGTGATTGGGCAGCCTTTTTGAACATTTCGACCAAATCTTTACTTAGATATAAACAAGGCTCAAAACAATTTAAGCCTCTCCAATCGGAAAAAATTATCGAAATGGCGGAAGTTACAAATGTCGGAAAAGAAGTTTTCGGCGACATGGAAAAGTTTAGATTGTGGCTCGACACGCCGAACTATTCGTTAGGAAATTTGAAGCCGATGGAGCTGCTCAAAGATTCATACGGGAAGGAATTAGTGATCAGCGAACTGACGCGCATCAATTACGGAATTCTGGTCTAATGGAAGTTTACCGGCTTTCGCGGGAAAAATATGCCGAGCCGCTTTCCGGCAAAGGGGCCGCGATAAAAGGGGCGAGGTGGAATTCCATAGGCGTCGAGTTGATCTATACGGCGTCAAATCGCTCTCTGGCAATGGCGGAAGTGGCAGTTCATTTAACGCTGGCAACTATTCCAGGCGATTATGTAATGGTGACGATCAATCTACCCGACGGCGTTTCGATCCAAAAATTGATCGAATCGGATCTGCCGGACAACTGGAAAAATTTCCCGCATCCGGTCTCAACACAGGCTGTCGGCGATAGATTTGTCGCGGAAAATAAATATTCGGTTTTACAGATCCCGTCAGTCGTTACGCGCGGCGATCACAATTTATTAATTAACCCTCATCACCCGGATTTTGCGAAAATAAAAGTGAGCAGCATCGAAAAATTCCCGTTTGATAAGCGAATATTCGAATAGATCTCGACAGATGGCAAAACAAGGCAAAATAACGGCGAAACCTGTTGTCGCGATAATCATGGGCAGCAAGAGCGATTGGGCGACGATGGAACAAGCATCGCTCATCCTCGATGAATACGGCGTGCCGCACGAGACCAAGATCGTATCGGCCCACCGCACGCCCGATCTGCTATTCGAATTCGCAAAATCCGCCGAAGGCCGCGGCATTGAAGTCATCATCGCTGGTGCCGGCGGAGCGGCACATCTGCCCGGAATGTGTGCCTCGCAAACAGTTCTGCCTGTCTTGGGCGTTCCGGTCGAAAGTAAAGCCTTGAAGGGTCTCGATTCGCTCCTGTCGATCGCCCAAATGCCTGCCGGAGTTCCCGTCGGAACACTTGCCATCGGCGAGCCCGGAGCAAAGAATGCCGCATTGCTGGCGATCTCGATTCTGGCAAATTCGCGTCCAGAACTGAGGAAGAAGCTCCACATCTTTCGGGCGAAACAAACCAAGACAGTCCTAAAATCTAGGTTACAGAAGAAGCAAGAAAACACTTAAATTTCTGTTTGCCTGCAACTGAGCTAAATTTCATTCGTTCAAACATCGGGGTTAATATGAAAAAAATTGCTCTTGCCTTAGGTTGTTTGATCTCGTTGTTTCATTTGGTGTTTGTACAAACGACTTTTGCACAAAAGAATCGAGCTATCGCAGACGATGAATATGCTGTTTATTCAGCCTTTATTAACCAAGTGTATCTCTCTGATATTATCCTCGATTGGTTTTCGATAAGAGGCACGAAATCGTATCCCGGCAAAATGATGAAAGTTGAACAGGTCGTAATTTACCCGCATACAATGCCGGAACCGAGTTTGGGCGGGAATTTTGCATTTATTAATGCTCCGTTCAAATCCGAAATACCTGGAAATTTGTTTGCTTCATTACTTACCCAAAATAAAAAGTCTTACAAGGTCGCAAATAAATTTAAAGTGGATGTCGAACACCAGCTTTTCCGTCAAACCTTGGAAGAGGCTCAAGCATATTCCGCCGAAGCACAAAAGCGAAAAGTGTCCTATGACGTCCTATTCCTCGAAAAATTCCCCAAGGCAGGCGGTACCATAATGTTTTATCGAGCCGGGTTCGATAGGTTGCGAAAGAATGCTCTAGTCGGTGTTCTTCAAACAAATATTCAAAATCCGAAATATCTAATGAATCGTCGAGGAGGTTACGTATTCGCTTTTCTTACCAAGACCAATCGGGGATGGGTAGTTAAGAAAGTCTTTCCAGAAACTCTTGATATCCAAGTTGACCTAAACAAATGTGAGCCAATTACGAAACACACTGATTTACCACTTGGTTCCATGTCATTTAGTGTGGTGGGAAAAGATGCAGGCTCTTGCCGAATAAGTGAATCATTTGAGATCGAAATGGGCGGGACGACAACAGAATGCCTAGTTCCATCTTCACTTGGTAAAATAACTATAACTCCCGGATCCCTGTTAGAAAATGGTGTTCCATTCTACTACTCAAGGAATGTGTCGAGATTTTGCGAGAAGCCCAAATCAAATAGCATTTTTGGAATGTAAATACCTTGCGAACTACCTTTCCAAATTCAACGATCGGCGTATTCGGCAGCGGGCAGCTTGGGCGGATGTTTGCCATTGAGGCGCGTAAGCTGGGCTATCGCGTGCATACTTTTTCGCCGGAGAGCGATACGCCGACCGGACAGGTTGCGGATATCGAAACGTCTGCGGCGTATGAAGATCTGGATGCTGTGCGCGAATTTGCAAGATCGGTCGATGTGGTCACGTTCGAGTTTGAGAATGTTCCATCGGCCACGGTCGAGGCTGCTGCGGAATTGGCCGGCGTACATCCAAAAGGCGAGATACTGCACACCACGCAAAATCGTCTGCGTGAAAAGACATTCCTTTCCAAAAACGGATTCCCGGTCACACCGTTTCACCATATCAAGCTAGTTGACGACTTGTACCGAGCGACGAACGAGCTGGGCTTTCCCGCTGTTTTGAAAACCGCCGGATTCGGGTATGACGGCAAGGGGCAGGCGAAAATACACGCGCCGCACGACATCGAACCGGCGTTTGACTCGATGAAGGGAAACGACGCGATCCTCGAAGCATTTGTTGAATTTGAAAAGGAAGTGTCCGTCGTTTGTGCCCGCGATCAACAAGGGAATTTTGCACACTACGGCGTTATCGAAAACGAACACGCAAACCATATTCTCGATATTTCGTTCGCTCCGGGACGCATTTCAGAAAGGGTGTTTGCCGAAGCGGTCGAGATCGCCAGAAACATCGCCGAGACGCTCGATTATGTTGGAACGCTTTGCGTCGAATTCTTTCTGACCAAAGACGAGAAGCTGCTTGTAAACGAACTCGCTCCACGCCCGCATAATTCCGGCCATCTTACGTTCGATACCTGTGTAACATCGCAATTCGAACAACAAGTGCGTGCGGTTTGCGGCCTTCCGCTCGGCTCGACCGAATTTTACAAACCCGCCGCAATGGCTAATCTTCTTGGCGACGTATGGCAAAACGGCGAGCCGAATTGGGCTGCGGCATTGTCCGACCCGGCCATTAAACTACACCTGTACGGCAAAGCCGAACCAAAACCCGGCCGCAAAATGGGACACATTACAGCTACGGCCGAAACAGTCGAGAAGGCAGTAGATGCGGTTAGAGTGGCAAGGTCGGTTCTTAACGGATAGACCAATTGGGCTTTACGCAATTCGCCGGGCCAAGCCCACACCGGCAACAATACCGACAAAACCCACCACAACGCTTAAGAGCAAATAGAGCAAAGCAGTAAAGAAAAATCGGTCCTTGATCAGCCCATATATTTCCATCTCAAAAGTCGAAAACGTCGTAAATGCTCCCAGAAAGCCGACGATCACGGCCATTCGCAGGTTTTCGCTCACTTGAATTTTATCCGTCAAGAAGATCAGCAGAAATCCGATCAGGAATGAGCCGGTGATGTTGATAAAGAATGTTGGGAAAGGGAATCGCTCAAAAATGTTGGCGAGCGGAGAGACGTTGATCAGATAGCGGGCGACCGCTCCGAAAGCGCCGCCGATGGCGATTGAAAATATTTTAGAAAAAGTTTCCAAGGTAATAGCTCCCGAACAAAGCCCGATTATACACTCGCCGCCGCCGGAACTCATTTGCGGACAACCCAAAGCATCGTTAGAATCTAACTAAATGGCCGAAAGTATCGCATTTTCAAAAGCGGCAAACCGCGAGCAGATCTACGCTGAGATATTGCCGCAGATCGAAGCGCTGATCTCCGGCGAGACCGATCTGACCGCCAACCTGGCAAATATTACGGCCGTTTTGAAAGAGGCTTTTGGTTTTTTCTGGGTTGGATTTTATCTGAAAAAAGGCGATCAGCTTGTGCTGGGGCCTTTTCAAGGGCCGCTGGCGTGTACCCGCATCGATTTTAACAGTGGCGTCTGCGGCCATGCATACACTACGCGTGAGACCGTTATTGTGCCGAATGTCGATGAATTTCCAGGCCATATCGCATGCAGTTCGGCTTCAAGGTCGGAGATAGTTGTTCCGATATTTGGCAGCGACGGAGCGGTCTTCGGCGTTTTGGATGTTGATAGTGACAAGCTGGATGATTTCGGCATTGCCGATCGCGTTGGCTTGTCTGCCGTTTTGAGTGTTCTTGAGAGATCCATTCAGAGCCACACGAACTCTGAAACTCTCGAATGACACCAATTGAACATCCCCTTTGGGTTTGGATACTTTTTTTCTCCGTAGTTCTCATCGCACTTTTTGTTGACATTGGCATCGTTAACCGAAAGGCCCACGCACCGACGCGCAAAGAGACTGTAACCTGGAGCATTGTATGGGTTTCGCTTGCGTTGCTTTTTAACGTCTTTGTTTACTGGCAGGTCGGCAACCATTACGGCGACTGGGATCTTGCGCTGGCGCAGGCAAAGCTTTTTCTTACGGGTTATCTGATCGAGCTTTCACTTTCCGTCGATAATCTATTCGTATTTCTGCTGATCTTTACGTTCTTTAAGGTCCCGAAACAGTTTCAGCACCGCGTTCTGTTTTGGGGCATTATGGGTGCGCTCTTTTTGCGCATGGTGATGATCTTTGCGGGTGCCGAGCTGGTCGAACGGTTTCACTGGATCATCTATATTTTCGGGGCCTTTCTCGTTTATACGGGCCTGAAGATGTTTCAGGATAGCGACGATAATTTTGAGCCTCACGAAAGCGCGATCGTTAAGCTGACAACAAAGTACGTTCGCATTTCCAAACATTACGACGGCGACAAATTTTTCGTGGTCAAGGACGGTGTCAAAACCGGAACTCTGCTGCTGTTGGTATTGATCGTCGTCGAATTTACGGACCTTGTATTTGCGGTCGATTCGATACCGGCGATCTTTGGCATAACTACGGACAAGTTCCTTGTTTACACCTCAAATATATTTGCGATCCTCGGATTGCGAACATTTTTCTTTTTGCTGGCAGATCTGGCCGACCGGTTTCATTTTCTTAAGTACGGCCTCGCCTTCATTCTTACGTTCATCGGACTGAAAATGCTTCTGCCGTTGGCCGCGCAAGGTCTGTTATTATTGATTGGTGGAGACGTATCTTCCTCCTTCATCGAATTATTGAGGGTTTACGTTAATCCGATCTCGGAAGCCGACAAGCTGCGTCATCACGACATCGAACAAATAGTAATTAACATTTCTCTCTGCGTAGTAATATTGTCAATTGCTTCTTCGATAGTTCTCTCGGTTATTTTTCCGAAAGCGCAGGTGTCTGGTGAGCAGCCGGACGATGAGTCGGATTCGATCATTTAGTTTGATGGAGAGTCAGTACAAAAAAATCTATGTTGAGTGGTGGAAGATCCAACGGAGTACGGTCTATGGCATCGTCGCGTTCGTTGTCATTGTTTCTGCCGTCAGCTACGGTTCCTGGTACGCCATCCGCAATGATTGGTTTGCTCAGCAGGCGCTTGGCGATGCGCCGAAGGATGCGGCGAGGATCCTGTCTTTTGAGGGCGATGTCCGCATAACGCGAGCGGCAACACGAGAGACGATCGTCGTCACGAAAGAGACCTACGTTGCTGCGGGCGATACTATTCAAACGCAGGGCGACGGAAAGGCGATAGTGCAGATGGTGGACGGCTCGGTTTACTCGGTTCGTCCAAACAGTACGGTCGTGATCCGGGACAATTCGTCGATCTTTGGCGGAGCAAACGTGCGTGTTTCGCTCGATGACGGACAACTGAATGTACGGACACAGGAACAGCCGTCGAACGCGGAAAACGTGGTCGAAATGCTAGATTCCGAAACCGCCCTAAAGCCGCAGACCGACGCGAGTTTCAATACAGACTCCCAAACGAACGGCGGTGAGATCAGGATCAGTAGAGGCAGCGTGGATACCACCGTCGGCGGTGCAAAGACGACGCTCAGCGAAAACGAATTTGCCGCAGTTAATAATGGCCGCATTGCGTCAAAGGAACAGTTGCTCGCGTCGCCCAAACCTACATCGCCGGCCGACGGTGTTCAGCTTGTGGATGGCGGCAACGGCGTGAATGTCGCATTTAACTGGCAGGATGAAAGCACGCTGCCGATCGCGGGATATTACCTTCAGGTTTCGCGGTCGCCGATATTCGCGTCCGATGCGATACTGGCTGACCGCAGTTCGCTGACCAGCCGGGACTTTCGCCTTGCCGGCCTAACGCCGGGCACATACTACTGGCGTATCCGTTCGACATCGCGCTCGGGTCAAACGAGCGAGTGGAATCCGCACTGGAAATTTACGGTCGTACGTCGCGGTTCCAGTTCAGCCATCGAGGTGTTGGCGTGGAGCGTCGAAAAGGTTGGCGGCACGGTCCATTTGATCGGCGGCCGGACACAGGCCGGAATGCTGGTGCGCTCACAGGGAAATCAGACGTTTGCCGGGGCGGACGGTTCGTTCCGCCTGCAGATCTCGACGTCCCAGCCTGAGGTGCCGGTCGAGTTTAGCGACGATAAGGGCAATCGAACTGGTTTTGTACTGTCGCTGCGTAATTCGCGTGTCGTTCGCCGCTATTAGGAGAGATCTTACGGGTTCAAACCACACACACGATCATGGCCGCCGTTCGCCGCAGAGTTTATTGCGGCTAAAGATCGCGCTCGGCCTGACGTTCGTCTATATGTTTGCCGAGGCATTCGGCGGATGGCTGACCAATTCGCTTGCGCTTATTGCCGATGCCGGCCATATGCTGACCGATGTTGCAGCCCTCACGCTTACGCTTTGCGCGATCTGGTTTGGTTCGCGTGCGGCGACATCCAAAAAAACTTACGGATATTACCGGCTTGAGATACTTGCGGCGTTCGTGAATGGAATTGCACTTGTTTTGCTTTCCATATGGATCGCTATCGAGGCGTTTGGCAGGTGGCAGGCTCCGGTCGATGTTGCGGGAATCGAAATGTCACTGATCGCTACCGGCGGCCTGGTGGTGAATATAATCGCAGCTTACCTGCTTCACTCCGATCACAAACACGATCTGAATATGCGCGGCGCCTTTCTGCACGTGATCGGCGATCTGCTCGGCTCTGTAATGGCGATCGTCGCGGGATTGCTGATCGTCGGTTTTGGGTGGCTCTGGGCTGATGCGTTAGGCAGTGTTCTGATCAGCATAATTATTATTGCCGGTGCGTGGCGGCTGATACTTGATTCGGTAAATGTCCTGCTCGAAGGGACGCCCGCGCATATCAATCTATCAGCTGTGGAATCTGCAATGCTCGAAACCGATGGCGTCGCGGGAATACATGACCTGCATATATGGACGATCTCATCCGGCATCGAAGCGCTATCCGCGCACATCAGCCATGACGAGACGGTCGTGCATTCCGATCTGCTCGCCACTGTTCGAAAAAAGCTTCACGATCAATTCAACATCGACCATCTGACCATCCAAATGGAAACGCTCACACACGAGACCGAGGCCGTATATATTTGCGAGACGGGCACCCGTTGCTTCGAACCGGCCAATGCCTCCAAATTTCACGGTACAGCCGCAAAGGTGGGCTAGTTTTCCGATATGCCCGTCATAAATCTCAAATACGGCAAAACACAGATTCCCTTCGATTACGACGAAAATAGATTTCAGGTCCTCGGTGAGACTGCCGACATAAGAGCGCTTTCGGATGTCGAGCTAGGTGAAAAACTGGACGCGCCTATCGGTTCGCTAACGCTCGAAGAAATAGTAAAACCGGACGAATCCGTATTGATCGTCGTGCCTGATGCGACGCGGCAAACGGCCTGCGGGCAGATCGTAAATCTCGTCGTCCGCCGTCTCATCGCAAATGGAACGAACGCATTTGATATCCGGATCATCTTTGCGACAGGGATCCATCGAGCCGTAACCGAAACAGAAAAACAAACTATTCTCACGCCTTTCATCGCCCAGCGGATCAAAACGCTCGACCACAATCCGCGTGACCTTGTACAGATCGTCCGCGTTGGCGAAACGTCAGGCGGTATCGGCGTCGAACTGAACCGCGCACTTATCGAACACGATCACGTTATTCTGATCGGCGGCGTCTCGTTTCATTACTTCGCGGGTTTCACCGGCGGCCGCAAGCTTATATGCCCCGGACTCGGGTCATCGCGGACGATCTCGGCGACGCATAAACTCGCGTTCGATTGCGAAAAAAAGGATAGACGCGATGGCGTTGGCACTGGTTTGCTCGACGGCAATGCCGTGCACGAGGCCTTTGTCGAAGCGGCGTCGAAGGTGAAGGTTTCCTTTGCCGTGAATACGATAGTGAACGATGCGGGCGAGGCGGTCGATGTTTATTGCGGCGACTGGATAACGTCGCACCGGGCAGCTTGCGATGAGTATGCGGGAAAATATTCAGTCAAGATAAATGAGAAACGTGACCTTGTGATCGTAAGCTGCGGCGGTTATCCCCACGACATAAATATGATCCAGGCGCACAAGGCGCTGGAGGCCGCGTCACAGGCCTGCAGCGAAGGCGGCACGATCGTCTTTCTTGCCGAGTGTGCAGACGGCCTCGGTCGCGATGATTTTTTGAATTGGTTCGAGGCCGAAAACAGCGATGCTTTGGGCGCGAAACTATGCGAAAGCTATCAGGTAAACGGACAGACTGCGTGGAGCCTGCTGAAAAAGGCGGAGCGGTTTGATGTTCGCATCATTTCGACATTGACGGCCCAGACGACTGAAACTATGCGATTGACGGCGATGCAGTCTTTAACGCGGACAATGACAAAGATAAAGGCCGGTTCGGATGGCTACATCCTACCGGCCGGAGCAAAAGTGAGTATAAAACTCAGTTAGCTTTTCTTTACCTGAAAGGTCCTCGCGATGAGATCTGTTTGTGTCCTAAGCGATCGAAGATTGTTGGTGTATGCGGTAAAACGAAGGACATATACGATCTCGCCCGAGCGTAGAAAATAAAATCTGCCGGACATGGGACGTCCCGCGTTCACGTATTCGAAATTGTAGATCGCGCCGCGCAGGGCACCATTGAAATTTTCGTCCTTTCCGGCAACGAAACCGGGGCGGAGAAAAAGTTTTTCTTCTTCGCTCTTCATCACATCGCTGATCGCTTTATTTGTCGGGACAGTGAGTTTTCGGATCTCCAGATCGCCTTCCTTCGCCGTAGCAAATACGAGATTTACATTTGGCGTCTTGCTGACGACTTTCCAGCGTTCCTCCGGGATCTCAAAGGTAAATTCAAAGTTCGGGTCGCTGAACGTTCGGGTCTGTGCGAATGCAGGGATCGCAAAAAGCAGTCCGGCCAGCAATCCGAAGACAAACGATGATCTTGATAATTTCATTATTCTAAACCGTGACAATATTTTAGCTGATTATGGGCGCAAACTCGATAGTTTAGATGAGGCGCAGGCCATATTTGTTGTACAGGGCTATTTACCGCGAGTTTAAAGAATTTTCGTCCATCAGCGGCAACGGGGCGTCTAAGTTATAGAAAACATGCCGGATCGAGCGGCCAATGTCTTTATACAGAGGTAATAAGCGATGAAAAGAGGGCAATCTCTCGCAGCAAAATTTACGGCCGTAACGATCGTTTGGCTAATGGTGACACCGGCATTCGGGGTAAAACCGCTTGGCGTCAGCACATCTAAACCACTGACGGAAGATCAAAAGATCCTGCACGTCTTAAGCCGTTTGAGCTATGGCGTGCGTCCCGGCGACGTTGAAAAGGTCAAAGCGATGGGCTTGCAGAAGTATATCGACCAGCAATTAAATGGCGCGGCGATAGACGATACGATGGCGGAATCCAAATTGAAGAACCTTGAAATTTTCAATATGAGCACTGCCGAGGTATTTGCAAAATATCCCAATCCGGGAGCGCTTATCCGACAATTGGAAGGCGGACGCCAAGCCCAGGCAAATGCGCAAAACGCCAAAAATGCGAATGCCGCGGCCGATCAGAAAATGACCGAAGCCGAACAGCGCGAGCGTCGTCAGAAATTGCAGGAGCTTTACACAAAATACGATCTTCGCCCGGCAAATCAGATGCTGCCGCAGATAGTTTCCAACCGTGTGCTGCGTGCCGTTTACTCCGAGCGCCAATTGCAGGAAGTAATGGTCGATTTCTGGCAGAATCATTTCAATGTGTTTGCCGGAAAGGCGGCTGTCCGCTGGTACATTCCCAGCTACGAACGCGACGTGCTGAGAAAGAATGCGCTTGGTAATTTCAAAGACCTTTTAGTCGGGACGGCACAGCATCCGGCGATGCTATTTTTCCTAGATAATTTCGAATCCGTTTCGCCGAACGCACAGGCGCAGGGCGGCAAGGGCGGCAACAAACGTCTCCAGCAAGCAGCGCAAAACCCGCGAATGCGCGAACAGATCAAGCAGCGTCAGGGAATTACCGATGCTCAATTGGATCAGCGTCTCAAGCAGGCCCAGCAAGTTGCCCAACGTCCAAAACGCGGCATTAACGAGAATTACGCCCGCGAATTGATGGAGCTGCATACGCTTGGCGTCGATAGCGGTTATACGCAAAAGGACATTGTCGAAGTTGCCCGCGCATTCACCGGCTGGACGATCGCCGATCCGCGTGGCTATCGTAGGGCAGCGGCCGGAATGATAACAGGCGAAGAGGACAAACGAATCGCCCGGCTGCAGAAGCAAGCCGGTGTTCCCGACGATATCGACAGCGGCGAATTTTATTTCAATGCCAATTGGCACGACAAAGATGCAAAGACCGTTCTCGGCCAAAAGGTCGATGAGGGCGGCGTGAATGACGGATTGAAGGTGATCGACATTCTGGTCAAAAATCCCGCGACGGCTAAATTTATCGCCCGAAAGCTGGCGAATAAATTTGTCAGCGATAATCCGAGCGACGCATTGGTCGGCCGCGTTGCCGATGCTTTTAGCAAGTCGAACGGCGATATCAAGACTACGCTTCGTGCTCTTTTCAGCGATAAGGAATTCTTCGCACCGGAAAACTATAAGGCAAAGATAAAGACGCCTTTTGAATTAGCAGTGAGCTCGATCCGCGCATTGGGTGGAAATACAAATTCAGGCCCGGCGATGCTTGCGATGCTTAATAAACTGGGCGAGGTTCCATACGGCTATCAGGCACCGACGGGTTATCCCGATTCTGCCGAAGATTGGGTAAACACGGGAGCTTTGCTCGAACGGCTCAATTTCGCCGTCGCTGTAGCGAGCAACCGCATTCCGGGTACGCGTGTCGATCTGAAGGATTACAACACGAAAGACCGGACACAAATGCTGGACCGCGCAATTGCGGAAATTCTCGATGGAGAAATATCGCCGGCGACCAGGGCGACATTGCTAAAACAGATCGAACAACCGCTGCCCGAGGTCAAAGCCGGAAACGAGCTCGATGACGATGGGGATGAGGTGCCGAATATGCGCCAACAAAAAGCAAGACAGGGCAGGCAGTCACGTCTGCTTGAGCCGAGCGGTAATCCGGAAGTTTTCAAGGTGGTCAGCCTGGTCCTCGGCACACCTGAATTTCAGCGACAATAGCTGAGTTGCTCAACGCTAAGCCGGTGGCCGCTTCGACGGTCACCGGCTATTTTCGACCACCTTTTGGTAAATATCCAAAAATTCTTTTACTAGCACATCAGGCGTCAGGTTTTTTCCGAGCTTAAGATTGCTGGCGCTCATTGCGGTTCTAAGATCTTTATCGGCGATCAGTTTTTCCAGATTGTCGGCTATGTCGGCTGATTCTTTTACGCAAAACAAGCAGTTTTCAGGTTCGGACAAATAGTCGGCGGCGGCGCGTATTTGTGTCGTTACCAGTGGCATGCCCGTCGCAACGGCTTTGAACAGCACGATGGGAAAACCCTCAATGTGATTTGTCGGCAAAACGAAAATGTCCGATTCAAAAAAGAATTTCGTCACCTCATCTTCAGGAATATAACCGGTAAACGTAACAACTCGTCCCAGTCCCAATCGGCCGACGGCGTCCTCGGCATCTCCCCTGGCCTCGCCGTCGCCTACGCAAAGCAGACGAAATTTGATCTCGCGATTGCGAAGCTCATTGCACGCCTCGATCGTTTCCAATAATCCTTTTGCCGCGATGAAGCGCGAAACGAAGAGAATATTAAATATGTCAGACGGTTCTTTTTGCGGGCGGACAAAATTTGCAGGAAGCGACATTTGGATCGTCAGGGCATTCTTAACCCGAAAGAATTTTGACCGGTCGAAACCGAGTTTCAAAAATGCTTCGAGTTCTTCGTGTGTGAAATAACCAAAGCCATCGATTTTTTTCTTAAGATAAGCGATCAGGAGCCGTGTCAGAAATGATGCACTTTCAAATTCTTCCGCTGCCGAGCCGTGCAGCTTAATGAAAACTTTTGCCGGGCCGGGCCGCATGATGAACAGGCTTATTGAATCACGAAGGATCGTCCTCAGATCGAACGCGCTGTTGAGATGTATTAGGTCTGGTCGATTTTCCCGGATCAGTTTGCGAAAACGAAACGCAGTACGCAGCACGCGACTGACTCGTATAAAAAACGGGGTCGGCTTTTCCTTGTCGCCGTAAACGTATGTTTCCTTAACGACATCGACGCCGAGCTTTTCCAATGCCTCGACAAACGGCGGCTCGCTGGCGATCGGCCCGCCCCAGGAATCCGGCGCGGGCATACCGACAAGTATTTTTAATGGCTTTAGCTGCTCGTTCTCCACAACTGACGTAATTGTATGCAATGATGGTTTACAATCCGAAACGTAGCGGAGCAAGTTTCCCGGATCGATCCGTAAAATGACGAAGATAAGTGTAATCGGTGCCACATCGCCGCTTGGTGTCAGCCTCATTCCGGCGTTGGTTTCGGCGGGATATGACGTAAACGCCAGCTTCCGTGAACGCTCGCGTATTCCCGATGACTGGAATGCCGAACCGGCGATCTCGTATCACGAGATAGATCTGACCAGCGATTTTGAGGTGACTGAATTTGCGACGGAGACGGTGGTCTGGCTGGCTCACATCGATGCCGGACGATATAACGAGCGCGAAACAGAGGTCAACGTAAATGCGTTCGACCGGTTTCTGAGCTTGATCGATACCGATATAACTAAGCAGGTCATTTTTGTATCGTCAGGCGGCTCGGTTTACGGAGAGGCGGAATCACTGTCGATCCGTGAAGACCAGGAACGCCGGCCGCTCTCAACCTACGGCAAAACTAAGCGCGAGTTGGAAGACCGGCTTATGGAATTTAGACGTGCGAGCGGAATAAGAACTGCTATTCTTCGTCCGGGAAACATCTATGGTTTCGAGCGGCCGGATCGAAAGACCAAGGGTGTGACGGCCGGATTTCTCAGGACGATAATAAACGGATCGCCCTTTACGATCATCCACGGAGGGAAGACCGTGCGGGATTTTGTTTACGTTGATGATGTCTGTCGGGCAATAATTTTAGCTGTTAAAAACGACAGCACTAATATTGTTTGGAACGTGGGCACCGGACGCGGAACTTCGACCCTTGAGGTGTTGAACCTTATCCTGCAGCAGACGGGAGCGAAGATGCCCGAATTGATCGAACGGGAAAATTTTAGTTCGGACGTATTGACCAATATTCTCGATGTTGAACGGATAAGAAGAGAAGCAAACTGGTCTGCGGAGATCTCATTGGATGAAGGAATGAGGCGGACGCTTCGATATTGGAATGTCGGTTAGCGGTCCAAAACCGAGTTGTAAAGATCCTTTAGATTCTTTAGGTGGGCCGCGATACTAAAAGTTTCCGTTGCAAAACCAAAGGCTTTCTCAGCTAATTCAAACCGAACATTTTCATCATTCGCAAGCAGAAGCATCTTTTGGGCAAGATCGGCGGCATTCTGCGTTTCGAATGTCATCGCATATTTTCCGTCAAACGAAACTTCCATATGCGGTTCGATGTCAGACAATATCGTCGCCTTTTTCGAAAGCATCGCTTCCATCAGCGAGATCGGCAATCCCTCGTGCAGCGATGAAAAAACGTAGATGTCCAAGCCATCGACGATCTTCGCCAGATCATCGCGTTGGCCGAGAAAATGAACACGATCAAGCACTCCAGCCGTGCGGCAGATCTCAACGCACTGATCGTATTTTTCCTGAGCACCATCCACAACACGCCCGACGACGATCAGATGTGCATTGGGAATATCGTTGGCAATCGATGCGAAAGCCTTGCAAAGCGTAACCTGGTCCTTTCTAGCCGCCGGATAAAAATGCGCGACCATTCCGAAAAGGAGAGCGTCTGCGGATAAACGCAATTCTTCTCTCAGATCCGGCCCGTCATATTGCAGCCGCTTAGGGTCGACGCCATTGTAAATTACGTGAAAGTTTTTGGATGCATCGACATTTTGTTCGCGCAGCCATGGCAGCAATCCTTTTGAGCAGGAGATGTTTGCCGATGAACGCGGCACCAGAAAATTTACGGCGTAACGGTTCTTTGCGTCCGGATAGTGGCCGTGAAAACTCAGCACGCGTTTAACGCCAGTGCCGATCGTGGCTAAATAGGCGTGAAGTCCATCAACGGCCTGATGAGCGTGAACAATATCAAATCCTTCGGTCTTTATTATGCGACGCAATTTAAGGACAAGTGCCGGATCGACAGGCAGCCTGCGCTGAAGGCGGTAATATGGAACACCGGCGTTTTCAAATTCGCTTTCGAGCGGCCCGCCGCCAAATACCGCGACCGAAACGTCCAAACCATTGGCGGCAGCATTTCTGCATACGTCCAACGCCTGCATCTCGGTCCCGCCGCGGTATAAAGTGTCCAAAACGTGGAGAACTTTCATTCACAAAATCTTCGGAGTTTGTTGACTGCTCCGTTACATCGCTATAATCGTCATTTCGATGCTGAGTGAAACTTTCGTACTTGTACCATCATACAATCACGCGCCGTTTATCGAAGAATGTCTGCGTTCGATCATTTCGCAGACGATCCATCCGATCAAGCTGCTCGTTATCGATGACGGTTCTAAAGACGGTTCGCCGGCGATAATTGAAAAGGTGCTTGCTGAGTGTCCGTTCGATACGGAATTGATCGTGCGTGAAAATCGCGGCCTTTGCCGAACCCTAAATGAGGGATTTTTGCTTAGCACAGGCAAATATTTTGCGTATTTGGGTTCTGACGATTATTGGCTGCCGACGTTCCTTGAATCACGTACGGCAATGCTTAACGAACGTGAATCAGCGGTTTTAGCCTATGGCAATGCGTCTCTGGTCGAGGATGACGGCCAAATATACGATTCTACTGCGGAACACAACGATAAGTGGGCACAATATCTGGATGGCGACCCGCGTGTAATGCTTTTGCGGGGAGTCGCACCAATAAGTTCGACCGTTTTTTATCGGCGGGCTGCTCTTAACGGCCTTTTGTGGAATGAGCATTCCCGGCTTGAGGACTATGAAATGTACCTCAATTTAATGACACTGGGTGATTTTGCTTTCGACCCGCGTGTGCTTTCGGCTTGGCGCCGGCACGGCTACAATACTAGCGGCGACCGATCACTTATGCTTGACGAAGTGCTGAGCGCTCAGCTCAGAAATGTCGAATCGCTCGGTCTGAATGCGTCAGAACTGGAAAGGATTCAAACTCAAATTACGTTTCAGTACGCGCGGATCGAGCTTCAACACGGAAACAAGGGAGCTGCGCTGCAATTGGCCGGGAAAAGTTGGCGCGGAGCGTCATTCGCTCAACTAGGTAAATTTGCGGTTAGAATGATCGTTCCGAATTTCATAGTGAATCGCCGCCGACAGATGCGAGCGACTTAATATTTTGACAGGAAACGAACACAACCAGATCACATTGATCGAACCGGCACGCGGCCTTATCGGCCTAAATTTCGGCGAGATATGGGCCCATCGCGAGCTGCTGGCCTTTCTGACATGGCGCGATATACAGGTTCGTTACAAGCAGACCGCGATCGGCGTGCTTTGGGTCGTGCTGCAGCCTGTTCTGACCACCGCAGTTTTCACGGCGATATTCAGCGCGTTTGCCCGGTTCGATACAGGTGCGGTTCCTTATCCGCTGTTCGTTCTTAGCGGGCTGATGATCTGGCTTTTTGTTCACACGTCAGTGACGATGGCGAGCGTCAGCTTTGTAAATCATCCCAACTTTGTCACGAAGGTGTATTTTCCGCGTCTTATTGTTCCTATCGCGGCAACGCTTGCGGGTTTGTTCGATCTCTTGTTCAGCCTCTTGATACTCGTCGTGCTGATGATTTGGTATTGGGCGATGCCGACCTGGCAGATAGTGTTTGCACCGTTGTTTTTGGTTTTAGCACTCGTGCTTGCGGTCGCTTTCGGCACACTCTTTTCGGCACTTAATGTAAGGTTTCGCGACGTAAAATTTGCTCTGCCGTTTATGCTTCAGGTTTGGATGATCGCATCGCCGATCTTTTATCCTTCGTCGATCGTTCCCCCAAAATGGAAACTCGTCTTTGCGCTCAATCCGCTCACCGGCATTCTCGAAGGGTTTCGAAGCTCCGTTCTCGGAGCCCCATTTGATTGGAATCTGATCGGAGTGTCCGTCGCTTCGATGGCAGTACTATCGGTTTTTTCGCTCTTCGTTTTCAGGTGGCTGGAGGACAAATTTGCCGACGTGATCTGATATGAACGCCATTCGAGTCAAAGATCTTTCCAAGCATTATTACCTGGGCGAAACCCAGCCTTATTCTGTCCGCGAGTTGCTTGCCGGCCTTTTCAGGCGATCGTCGGTGGAAAAAGGAAATCGTGACCTTTGGGCGCTCCGCGATCTTAGTTTTGACGTTGCTGAGGGCGAGACGGTCGGAATTGTCGGACATAATGGCGCGGGTAAATCCACGCTTCTTAAAATAATGTCGCGGATAACCAAGCCGACGAGTGGAACTGCGGAGATACGCGGACGCGTCGGCAGTTTGCTTGAGGTTGGAACGGGCTTTCACAATGAGCTTTCTGGACGAGAGAATATTTATCTCAACGGCGCGATCCTCGGCATGAAGCGGGTCGAGATCGCGAAGCGTTTCGACCGGATCGTCGAGTTTTCCGAGATGGAAAAATTCCTCGACACGCCTGTAAAACATTATTCGACCGGTATGTATATGCGGCTCGCGTTTTCGATCGCCGCGCACCTCGAGCCCGAGGTCCTGATCGTCGATGAGGTCTTGGCTGTGGGCGACATCGGCTTTCAAAAAAAATGCCTACGCAAGATGCGCGAGGTCGGGCAATCCGGTCGCACGGTTTTCTTTGTTTCGCATGATATGCAGGCCGTTGCCCGCCTCTGTACCCGTGTTATTTGGCTAAAGGACGGAATGCTAAAGCGTGACGGTGACGCGAAACATGTCATCAGCGAATATCTGCACGAGCGTTCGGAAACCGGGGCGGAAAAGAATTGGAATGATAGCGAAACCAAACCCGGTAATGACGTGGCAAAACTTCTTAGTGTCCGCGTACGTGACAGAGCCGGTGCGACCGTTTCGACCGCGGACATTCGGCAGCCGGTTGGCGTAGAGATCGCCTACGAGATCGAAACTGCGGGCAAGGTCGTCGTTCCCGGTTTTCAGTTTTACAATGAGCAGGGCTTCTGCATCTTTGTCTCTCATGATTGGTACGGCGGCTGGGGAGCAAAAGACCGCGATGCTGGAATTTACAAGAGCACTGTCTGGATCCCTGGAAATTTTCTTTCCGAGGGGGCGGTTTTCGTTACCGCATCAGCCGCCACCTACGAACCGTTCGAGACGCATTTTATCGAACGCGATGCTGTTACATTTAATGTCATTGACAGCGTAGATGGCGAAAATATGCGCGGCGATCTTACCGGCCCGATGCCGGGAGCCGTCCGTCCAAAACTAGAATGGCAAACCGTACAAGATCGTTAGCCTGACTTTTGTGAAACGACGAATTCTCTATATCGGCCACGATGCGAGCCGTACCGGCGCGCCGATGGTGTTGCTCCATTATCTTCAATGGCTAAGGTCGCGCGATCCCGCTGCTGAGATCGACCTGCTTTTACTAACGGACGGCCCGTTGACCGATGCCTATCGCAGCGTGGCGAATGTCTTTGTCCTGAATCCACGCAGGAGCTTTCCGGGACGAGTGATCGGCCGCCTTCGTCGAATGATCTTGCCGCAAGCGGCTTTCAAACCACCGAACTCGCTGAAATTCACAAACCGCTACGGAACCGTCGTTGGGAATACGATCCTTACCCTCGAAGCGCTCGAACACTTTAAGAAACAGGGAACGCGGACCATCTGCTGGGTTCACGAAATGCCCTATGTGATCAAGGTCTTTTACGAGACAGATCGATTTGTGGAATTGATCGACAAGGTCGACCGGCTGATCGTGGGATCAAATGCGGTTGCCAAAGCTCTTATCGGATTTGGCATGGAAAAGCCGACTGATGTCGTTTATGAATTTCTGCCATCCAACAAAACCAAAGCCGCGTCCGGCATCATGCGTGCAGATTTTGGCATTCCCGGCGATGCATTTCTGGTTCTCGGCTGCGGTCATTTTGGCTGGCGAAAGGGCATTGATATTTTCCTGAAGGTCGCGGATAATCTGGTCAATAAATATCCCGATATATATTTCGTTTGGATCGGCGGCAAAGGACGCGGCCGGAATGAATATCACGAACAGGTCATGGCCGAACACGAGCGGCTGGCATCGAAAGAAAAGATCATTTTCACGGGCGAATTGGCAGACATCGATAAGCTTTTTGCCGAGACGGACGTGTTTACTTTGACCTCAAGAGAAGATCCATTCCCGCTTGTTTGTTTGTTAGCGGCGGATAAGAAAAAGCCGGTGATCTGTTTCGAGGGTGCAGGCGGTATGCCTGAGTTTGTCGGGTCGGATGCTGGTTCAGTCGTTCCGTTTGAAGACGCCGATGCTTTCGCCACTACGATCGAAGAATTTTATCTTGATCGCGAAAAGCTTGGCCAAGCCGGAAAGGCGGCTAAGGCAAAATTGCTGGGAGAATTTTCAATGGAGCGATCTTGCGCAAAGATAAATGAAATTCTCAACGCATAGTCACACTCGCCGACCGAGAGCGAAAACTTTGATCAACGCAACTCCGGCAATAAATCCGCCAATGTGCGCCGCGTAGGCGACGCCGCCGGTTCCTGATGGCGTCAGATAGCCGACGATCAATTGGTAGGCGATCCAAATGCCGATCGCGACAAATGCCGGAACGGTCGTTAGAAAATTAAAGATGAGCGCCCGCACTTGCCGCTGCGGAAATAGGAGAACATAACCGCCCAGAACGCCGGAGATAGCACCGGAAGCACCGAGCATCGGGATTATCGAATCGGGCCCCATGATTATCTGTGCGGCTGCCGCGGCAATCCCGCAAACAAGATAAAAGACTGCGTAGCGAACGTGACCAAGCAGGTTCTCGAGATTGTCGCCGAATATCCACAGGAACAGCATATTGCCGAAAATATGCATTATGCCGCCGTGCATGAACATCGAACTTATGAAGTTAAAATACACCGGCAGCGGCGTTTCATAGTGCTGGATCTGACCGGTGTTTCCCAGTGAATCGCGAATGATCTGAACACCAGTAATGTCAACGCCGCTCGTTATCTCCTTAGGCACGAGCGAAAAAGCATAGTCGAATGCCTCGTTGTTGCCGAGCTGCTGCAGCAGAACAAAGACCAGAATGTTAAGGCCTATAAATGCGTAATTTACGACCGGTGTGATCGTCCTGTCTGAGTTGTCGTCGCCGATGGGGAACATATTGCAGCCTTATGAAATTATCGAATCGACCTCGAAATCCAGTTGCGGAAGGATGGCCGATTGTATTCGTTCGCCAGGCTTACAGACCCTGACCTCTTGATAGATATCTACGCTTGGATTCTGGTAGATCTCAATGACACTGTCGCGTAAGTTTACGATCCATACTTCCGCGATCCCGGCTTTAGCGTACATAGGCAGTTTAACGGTTCGGTCGTTTCGCAAACTGGCATCCGCGACTTCGATCACCAACAGTGTTTCGGCCGGACGCGGATGGCGATTACCGTCATACCTGGATAGGTCGGCCAACACAAAATCTGGTTCAGGCTCATCAAAATCTCCGATCCGAAGCGGATTTTGAACTCCGATCATAATCGATTCGGAGAGAGCCGAAATAAGAAGGCGGTTTAAACGATTCACCGCCATCGCATGTCTGTCACCAATAGTCATTTTGGGCACCATCTCCCCATCGATGATCTCCGATTTTTCATAATCTTCGATCATTCCCATGTTGATCATTTTGTAATAATCGTCGACGGAAAACCGCAGCCTGCGTGGCTGTGGGTAATTTTGAGTTAGCAGATCGCTGCGAATCATAATGAGAACATCTTACGATGAAACCTTAGCCGATACCAGCCTTTTTCGGTGTCTTCAGCAGTTCGTAGCCTTCGCTCCGTGCGACAAATGTTGCTGCTGTAAGATCACCCACAACGTTGAGAGTCGTACGGCACATATCCAGTATGCGATCGACGCCCAGAATTATCGCGATCAACGCGGGATTGACATCGATCATTGCGAGAATTCCTATAATGAATGGTATCGAACCCGACGGAACACCGGCCGTTCCAACCCCTCCTAAAATTGCGAGGTAGACAACCATCAATTGTTGACCGAGACTAAGGTCCACTCCTGCGAGCTGGGCCAAAAATAAGACCGTGATGCCCTCGTACAAAGCAGTGCCATTTTGATTTGCCGTTGCTCCGACGGTGAGCACAAAGCTGTTGATTTCCTTAGGCACGCCGAGATTTTCATGGCTTACACGAAGAGCCGTCGGCAAGGTTGCATTAGATGAAGACGTGGAGAACGCTGTAACAATAACTGTTCGGATGCGTCGAAAAAAGTCGATCGGATTAAGTTTCGATAAAAACACAAGTGACAACGAGAAAACGCCGAACATGTGAATCGAAAGACCCAATAAGACCGTGGCGACAAACCAACCTACTGCGCCCAGAAGTTCGATCCCAAATTGGGCGATATTGGTAAATATTAGGCAAGCGACCGCATACGGAGCAAATTTCATTACGATATCAATTATCTTGGTCGTAATTTGAAATAACGCATCCATTACGCTTACAAACGGTGTCGAAACTGATTTCGGCAAGAGAGTTATCGCCACTCCGACAATCAACGCAAAAAACATTATGTGAAGCAGATCCGGTTTTGCCGCCGAAGCCACTAGGTTGGTCGGCACGACAGTTTTAACCACGGACATCAACGCAGAGTCGTTTTTTGTTTCGGCTTTTGCTTTATTTGCCTTCTCGATTTCTTCATTGGCTTTGTTACCATATTTGGCTTCCAATTTTGCCTTGGTTTCAGCACTAACGCTGTCTCCGGGCCGAATTGTGTTAGCAAGGCCAAGTCCTATCAAAACAGAGATTGCTGAAATTCCGAGACAATAGGCAAAAGACTTAACGCCGATTCTGCCGAGCTTACGCACATCACCAATGCCGGATAGGCCGACAATGAGCGACGAGAAAACTAGCGGCACAACGATCATCAACAGCAGATTTAAGAATAGTTGCCCGATTGGCTCAACAAAGTTTTTAATGAACCAAACAAGATTAGGATTTTCGCCCCCGAACGTCGTGTTGGCAACAATTCCGCCAACGACGCCGACGAGCAGCCCGATCAATATCTTTGTATGAAGCGCCGTGCCTTTCGGTTTATCCGGCGTATCGTCGTCAAGGTCGGTTGCCAATTCGCGTTCGTAGTCGTCGGTCGGGATCTGTTCATTTTCCGGCATTGTGTTGTGTTACCTGCTTAGTAAGGATTGGAATATCTGAAAGCGTCGATTTCGGAGAGTTTAGCAGAAGTGTTGAGATTTTTGTATTTTTGCCGGAAGATTAAGCAATACATGTTTGAATCAATTCATTTCAATTCAAAAGGAAGGGCTAAGACTTCGGCGTCAAAGCCCGAGGTTATTGAGGCCCTAAGAGCAATTGTCGGCGGCGAAAATGTCCTTGTCGAGCCGGAAAAGGTCGAGCCTTACGGAGCGGACGCGGTAAAGGAAAAATTCCCGCCCGAGGCCGTCGTGTTCCCGGAATCGACGGAGCAGATGGTCGAGATTCTAAAACTTGCGAACGAGCACTTGTTTCCGGTTACGGCACGCGGCGGCGGCGTCGGCTATACGGGCGGAGCGGTCCCGGTAGACGGCGGGATCGTGATTGGCACTGACCGGATGAACAAGATCATCGAAGTCAATGCCGACGATCTCTACGCAATTTGCCAGCCGGGCATCACGACCTATGAATTGCAGCAGGCGGTCGAAAAGCAAGGTTTGATGTTCGCACCTGATCCGGCGAGCTATAAGGATTCATTCATCGGCGGCAACATTGCCGAAAACGCCGGCGGAATGCGTACGCCAAAATACGGCGTGACGAAGCATCACGTTCTGGGCCTCGAGGTCGTGACCGCGACCGGCAAAGTTATTCGAACTGGCGGCAAGACTGTGAAGAACGTCGTCGGCTTCGATCTGGTTGGCCTAATGTGCGGCAGTGAAGGAATGCTAGGCATTATTACGGAAGCGACGCTTAAGCTGCTGCCAATGCCCGAGGCCACATCCACCGTCCGGGCCAATTTCCACTCAATGGAAGCGGCCTGCAAGGTGCTCACCAAATTTACGCCGGAAGGTTTATTGCCGATGGCGATGGAGGTGATCGACAAATATTGCGTGGCGGCTATTGAAGAAAATTTTGCGTTCGGCCTGTCGAAAGAGGCGGGAGCAATTTTGCTCGTTGCCGTTGACGGTTCGCGTGAAGAGGTGACGCGCAACGCTGAGATCATCGAACGCGTAATTCTGGAGAATGGCGGTTTCGACGTGCTTCGTGCGAAAACAAAAGAAGAGGAAGACAAGCTCTGGGATGTTCGCCGCGCGATCTCGCCCAGCCTGATGAAATACGGCACGCTGAAGATAAACGAAGACGTCGTCGTGCCGCGCTCCAAGGTGCCGGAACTCGTTGCCCGCATCGAAGAGATCGGCAAACGGCACAATACATTCGTCGCCAATTTCGGTCATGCCGGCGACGGCAATATTCACGTCAATTTCGTCGTCGACCGCGACAACCCCGAAGAGATCGCCCGTGCCCGCAAATGCGTCTCCGAAACATTTCAACTCTCGGTCGAACTAGGCGGAACCATCTCCGGCGAACACGGCATCGGCTACGTCAAAGCCCAATACATGGACTACGCCATCGACAAACCAACCCTCGAAATAATGAAAGGGATAAAAAAAGTTTTTGATCCAAACGGCATTTTGAATCCGGGGAAGATGTTTGTATAGAATATAAAATGACAAAACTTGAATTTATTGCACGCCAATTTGGAAAAGCTCGTCCGAAAGCATACGAGCATTATGTAATTACGAGAATTTGGCACCTTCTTCAAGATTTGGACGTTAAATGTATAACCCAGCAACATGTGAATAAACCTGATGGAAAGAGATACCTTACTGATATGTATTTTCCGCAACTTGGCATTCATATAGAGGTGGATGAAGCCCATCATTTAACTCAGCTCGATTTAGATCGCAACAGACAGGAAGACATAATAAACGCCACAAAACATGAGTTTCAGCGGGTGCCAATTGGGAAGGATTGCGATATCAATTTGGTTAACAAAAAGATTGACGAAATAGTTTTTTTAATCAAGCAAAATATTGCTGAAAAAAAAGCTGCCGGAAAATTTAAGCCTTGGGACTTGGATGCTGAGCGTGATCCAGAGACCTACATCAAAAACCGCTACATCGACGCCTTGGACGATATAGCCTTTAGGACAATGGCGGATGCTGCGAGTTGTTTTGGAAAATACTATGTTGGTTTGCAAAAGGCATGGATTCCACATCCCATAGAGAAAGGAAAGCGCTTATGGTTTCCGAAATTGTACGACAACGACGATTGGGGTAACAGCTTGTCCGAAGATGAGACGATAATTACAGAATTCTGTAAGAAACCTGGCCAACACCACCAACACATCGACGACATGCTTGCCGACAACACAGTCAGTAGGCTTACGTTCGCGCGTGTGAAAAGTCCATTGGGTGACCTAATGTATCGTTTCAAGGGTGAATACAAAACGGATAAGGAAGCTACATCCTACGATTCAGGGGTTATACACCGAAGAATAAATACGCGTGTCAGCACATATCCAAATACTTACGCCACTCGTGATAAAATAAGCTGAGGATTCAAAATGCAAGGAATTAATTACGTTACAAACGAAGAAGGCAAGCGAGTTGCTGTCCAGATCGATCTCAAACAATATGGCGAGATCTTGGAAGATTTTTTTGACGTTCTTATAGCAAAGAAACGGCAGGCCGAGCCGCGCGAATCGCTGGCATTCGTAAAATTGAGACTGAAGAAAAGCGGCAAACTGAATGTCTGATTATTCGGTTACCTTTACACGTTCAGCGCGCAAAGAGCTTGAGTCGCTGCCAGCAACCCTCGTTGACCGCATCTTTCCCAAGATAGAAGCCTTGGTTGGCAATCCTCGTCCATCCGGTTGTAAAAAGCTGAAAGGCTCTTTTGATCTGTGGAGAATAAGAGTCGGCGAGTATCGCGTAATCTATTCGATACTTGAAAAACAGATTCGTATCGAGATCATCGCCGTTCGCCATCGTCGGAAGGCTTACGAATAGTGGGCATGGGCAAACCTTTTTCGCAAATTGTTTCGGTGATCTTGATCCACTTATCTTTTGCGGTCTCGCAATCTGCTTTGGCCGAATCTATTACCTGGAAACTCGACAATCTAAAAAAGATCGGCAGGCATAAGGTCGAGGTTCTTGGCAATCCGCAGATAATTAAGACGGCAAAGGGAAAGGCTATTTTGTTCGATGGCGTTGATGATGGGATCTTTATCGAGCTCAATCCGTTGGCGGGTGCGGCGGCGTTTACTGTTGAGGCGGAGTTTCGGCCTGATGTTGGCGGCTTGGCTGAGCAGCGTTGGCTGCATATTGAAGACCTTGAGAATGTCGAGAGCAGGGCGATGCTGGAGACGCGGCTTAAGGACGACCTCTGGTTTCTGGATACGTTTCTAAAGTCAGGCGATAACCGGACGCCGCTGTTTGCCGAAAATTTCAAACACATTACCGGTGTGTGGTACACCGTCGCTCTCGTTTATGATGGCAGTGAGATGCGTCACTACATCGACGGTAAACTTGAACTTTCCGGTAAGATCGCGATGAAGCCGTTTGGCAACGGCCGCACATCGATCGGTGTTCGCCAGAACAAGGTCTATTGGTTCAAAGGAGCGGTGCGAAAGGTGCGGTTTACACACCGCGAGCTTTCGCCGAAGGAGTTTATGCGGCCTTGATCTTTGTAAACGGCCGTGTCCCGGCGAGAGCGTTGGTAAGGAAGTTATTCGTCCCGCCATTCACTATCCACGTTTCGATATTCGCATCTCTGCACAATGTCGCTGCTTCCAGTTTCGAACTCATTCCGCCGGTCCCCAAATCCGAATCCCGTTCTTCGATCAAGGCTCTTGCTTCGGTCGGATCGCTTACTTCTGCGATCAGTTTTGCATCCGGATGCAGGTGCGGATTTTTATCAAAGATGCCGTCGATGTCGCTGGCGAGCACTAAAAGATCGGCATCTATCAAAACCGCGACGAGGGCCGACAGTTTGTCGTTGTCGCCCAACACTATCTCTTCGACGGCGGTCGTGTCATTTTCGTTTATGATCGGCAGATAGGAATATTTGATCAGTTCATCAATTGTGTTCAGCGTGTTTTTCCGTGAGGTGTCGTTTTCAAAATCTCGATAGGTCATCAGGCATTGCGCCGTCTGGATGCCAAAATCGCTGAATACCTCGTTGTAGATCCGCATCAGCAGCGGCTGGCCGATCGCCGCCATCGCTTGTTTTGATTCGACCGGCTTTCCGGCGTCTTTGATATTGATATACTGCTTTGCCGCAGCGATCGCACCAGACGATACGAGCACGATGTCAAACTCATCGCGAATAGCGAGTATCTGCCGCCCGATGTCCTCGATCTTGCCACGCGATATTAGCTTCGTGCCGTTCGTCAGCGTCGAGGTGCCTATTTTTAGAACCAGTTTCTTTTTCATTTAACTTTCAGAAAATCAGCCACAGATAAACACGGATGGACACAGATAGATCAAAATCTTCTTCTTAAATCGGTGTTTCTCCGTGTCCATCTGTGGCAAAATCAATTCCTCACGTGCCCGTCGCCAAAGACGAACCATTTATTCGTCAGCAGATGCTCTATTCCCAGCGGTCCGCGAAAGTGCAGTTTCTGAGTTGAGATGGCGATCTCTGCTCCCAGCCCAAATTCGCCTCCGTCGGTGAATCTGACAGACGCATTGTGATAGACCGCCGCACAATCAACTTCATTCAGAAACCGTTCGGCGGCCTCAACATTTGTCGTGACTATCGACGCCGAATGTCCGCCCGAATATTTGTTGATCTTGCCGATCGCTTCCGAAAGATCGCCTACGGTTCCGATCACGATCTTTGCCGATAAAAATTCCTGGTACCAGATAGGCGAAACGGAGCCATCTAATTTCCCCACGGCATCATCACCCAATACTTCGATGTTCATATCACGCAGATCATGCACTAGGCGAAGAATTCTCTCTTCCAAATCAGGCAGATCTTCGTGTACCAACACCTTGTCGAGAGCGTTGCATACACTCAATCGCGATTTGCCGTTGAGAGCGATCTTCAATGCCATCTCAAAATCTGCTTCTGCATCGATGTATAAGAAATTATTGCCGCGGCCGCTGATGATAACGGGTGCGTTAGAATTCTTCACAACGAAATCGATCAGCGCCTCACCGCCGCGAGGAATTACAAGATCAAATTTCTCCGCCTCGCCGCAGATCAGCTTCTGGGTCTCTTCACGCGAAATGTCCAGATACCGAACAAAGTTCTCGTCGGCATGATTCTCGCTCAGTGCTTGTCGCCACAGATCTGCAAGAAAAAGATTTGTGTTTCGAGCTTCTTTACCGCCTTTCAGCAGAATCTTATTTCCGGCTTTTAGAGCGATTATTGCTGCCTCGACAGAAACATCAGGCCGTGCTTCATAAATAATAAGGATCGTACCGAACGGCACTTTTCGATTTTCGATTCGCAATCCGTCCGCTCGCTTGTGCGACGAAATTATGGCGTTCACCGGATCGGGTGCTGCGATCACGCTTTGCACAGATGCGATCATCGCATCGACCTTCGAATCGTTTACTTTCAGCCGGTCGAGAATGACAGCATCATCGGCGGGACACGCGGCCGCATCCAGCTTATTCGCTTCTACGATCGCAGATCTGTTTTCCGCCAACAGCCGTGCGAGGCTGCTAAAAACATCATTTTTTATTTTTGCGTTCATTTAAGACCGGACTTCTACTATATAATTACCGAAGTTTCGTCCCGTACCAAATCTATGAAAATATTTGTTTCTTTGTTTGTTGGAATTACAGTTTTTACTTTGATGGGTTCTTCTGCACTCGCTCAGAACGGGAAGAAAACGATAATTCTTGTCCGGCACGCTGAGAAGGCAGATGCGACCAGCGTCGATCCCGAACTAGCGCCCGAGGGCAGACAGCGGGCGGAACGGCTTGTTCAGGTGATAAAGAAATACAAGCCCGGAGCTGTTTATTCGACAAATTTTAAGCGGACGCGCGATACGGTTACGCCAATGGCACAACGACGAAAGCTTCAGGTACAAGTTTACGACCATCGTAAGCCGGCCGAGATCGTCGATACAATAATGAAAAGCAAGACCAAGCGTTTTCTCGTTGCCGGACACAGTAATTCCATTCCGGGCCTCGCCAACCTGATCGGCAAAATGGATATGTTCAAGAATCTTGACGAATCGGAATACGGAGTTATCTGGATCATCCGGTTAAAGGGCGGACAAGTAAAGAACGTCGAGATCCTTCATTACTGACCAGATGCTTTACCACACCTTTGCCCCACCGCCGCAGATTGCTCCGTACGTCCGGTTCTTTTGGACGCTTGAGGCTGATGTGCGTTCGGGCGAAGAGTTTGTTCACCGCTCTATGGCGGACGGCTGTGTGGAAATGGTCTTTCACTATCGGGGGACATTCGACGAAATAGGCTCGGCCGAATTATCGCCGCTCTCCAACATTCAGGCGCAGTCAACCGGATTTCGTCGATTCACGACGAGAGAGAGTTTTGGCATTTTTGGCGCGTATCTATATCCGTTTGCGATCCCGCGGATCTTTGGGTTTCCGGCGTCTGATTTCACGAATATCTCGCCCGACCTCGAATCAGTTTTCGGTGCCGAAGGACGACGCTTTGAACAATCCATGATCGCCGCCGTTGACGATCTTGAGCGAGTACGGACCGCCAGCAATTTTCTTATACGCAAACTAGAAAGATCTTCCCGCGAACTGCCGAATGTTCACCGCGCCGTTCATTCGATCCTTGATGCAAAAGGCAGCGTGAATATTGTACAGATAGCGCGCGAACATGCCCTCTCCACCCGACAGTTCGAGCGAAGATTCAAAGAGTTTGCCGGGCTTAGTCCCAAGCTTTATTCCCGCATCATTCGCTTTCAGGCCGCGACCCAGCATAAATTTTCCGGCGTCCGCGACCTGACCGAGATCGCATACGCCTGCGGTTACTACGACCAATCTCATTTCATTAATGATTTCCGCCAATTTTCCGGCTATTCCCCAAAAGAATATTTCTGGAACGAAGCCGAAGGCACTCAATATATGAACGCCTGACCAGATGTCGCATTTTTCCAATTCTTAGTTTAGGTGTTGTCGTAGGATTTGTTTCGAGGTAATAGAAACTCTCCTTTTGCGCATTTTCCGCAAAGTAGCTAAGACGCAAAGTGATGGAGAATTGAAAAATAACAAATGCAAGAAAACGAACAAATAAAACAAGAACTTTTGACACTCGGGGCCGAATGGGCAGAGGCAATGGTTGCGAACGACGCGCAGCGGATAGGCAGCTTTATGGCCGACGATTGGGTGATCGTATCCGACCGGGGCCTTTCGACCAGACAGGACTTTCTGTCGTATGTCGAATCCGGAGCGTTGACCCACAGCGCTTTCGAGATGGCGGGTGACGCTCGGGTGAAGGTTTACGGAGACACTGCCGTTATGACCATACGTGTCGTTAACACGGCACATTTTGGCGGACAGCAATTCGATGCGGACGAATGGGCGACAGACGTTTTCGTGAAGCGTGATGGAAAGTGGCTATGTGTTCACAGCCACATAACCGCGGTCGATAAAAAGTTCGACGCCGTGAGGTGCGAGCCATGAATATCCCGAAAGGCCATCAGGCCGTAATGCCGTATTTAATGATGGACGACGCGGCGAAATTTATCGATTTTATCAAGACTGTTTTTAACGCCGAGATGCCGCACGAAAGCACTCGCGACGGCATTATCGGCCATTGCGAAGCGCAGATAGGCGGCAGCACAATAATGTTTTCGAACAGCCGCGAACAATGGAAGGCTGCAACTGCGAATATGTACGTTTATGTCGATGACGCCGATGCGACCTACAAAAAAGCGCTTGACGCAGGTGCGACAAACGTAATGGAAATGGCTGACCAGGATTACGGCCGCAGCGGCGGTTTTATTGATCCGTACGGCAATGTTTGGTGGGTCACATCGGTTCCGGAGCAAGGAGATGAGAGATGAGTATTCCCGAACACTATTCACCAGTAATGCCGTATCTGGTCGTGAGCGATGCCGAGGGCTTTATCAAATTTATTAAGGAAGTTTTTAACGCGGAAGAAAAGCTTCGCGTTAATACGGATGACGGCTCGGTTATGCATTGCGAATACAGCATCAACGGCGGAACGATCATGTTCGGTCAGGCAGGCGACCAATGGAAAGCCTTTCCGTGCGCGATGTATTTAGTCGTAAAAGATGTTGACGGGCTGTATGCAAAAGGCCTTGCACACGGTGCCAGCGGAAATCAGGAACCAGACGAACGAGGCTACGGCCGGGCCGCCGGCTTCATTGATCCGCATGGAAATCAATGGTGGCTGAACGATCCGGAAGGCCGGGATGAATAGATCTATTTTTGCGTTTTCAGTTTTTCTGGTCTCTTCTTTCGTGTATTTCGTGGATAGTTCCTAAGAATTTATCCACGAAAGGCACGAAATAAATCAAAAAACTTAAGACAAATAAATCATTATTTTATTATTTCTTGTTCGCGTTCCTGGCGAAATAACCTTGCCGGTGTGTCAGCTTCACCTTTTGTTTGGTCATTTCCGGGTTCGCCAATTGAATCTCGATCTTGCGGTACGAGCCGTCGAGATTCTGGTTGTTCGGTTCGTAGGCGAGCAGATATTGCGACCTCATTTCTTCCTCGATCTGTTTGAAAGCTTTGCGAAGTTCGACCTCGTCACGCGGAAAAAACGCTCGACCGCCCGTCTTTTCCGAAATAGCTTTTAATTTTCCTTCATCCACGCCATCGTAAAAATTGTCACCGATGCCGACCGAATATATAACTGCTTCGGCACGCTGGGCCGCTAGTATTGCTTCGTCTATCTTCTTTTTTCCAGAAGTGTTGTAGCCGTCAGAAAGCAAAATGATCGCGCGCCTGGTTTTTTCAGGGGCAGGCCCGAGTATCTCAGCCGAAGTCACCCAGATCGAATCCCAGATGGCAGTTGATCCGGCTATCTGCGTTCCGGTGCTCGAGATCGGCGGCGTTCCGGGTGCCATTACGCCGCCGCCAATATATCCGGCCGGAGGCACAAACTCGACCTTGTCGATCGCACGACGAAGTCGCTGCAGATTGTTCGTCATTCCCTGTTCCAGCGTCGATTCGCCGGTAAATGAAATGACCGCAACTTCGTCCTTTGCCGGGCGGATAAAAGATTCAATAAATGAGATTGCGGCTGCTTTTTCTTCCGGTAATGTGCGCTGTTGGGAAATGCTCGTATCGATCAGGATAGCGAGGCTCATTGGAAGATCTATCTGCCGGGTGAACGAGTTGATTTCCTGGGCCTTGCCGTCCTCAAAAATGCGAATGTCTTCCTTTTTCAAACCAAGAAGCAACCGGCGATCTTTGTCCTGCGCCGTAAAAAGGACATTGACGACCTCAGTATCGACGCGGATCTCTTCATCATCGGGGTCCGGCGTCGGCGTCGGCGTCGGGGTTGTGGCAGGCTTTGCGGACTTCGTGCTTTCCTGCGCCGATGAAGCAGCCGCAAAGTACAAACCTGTCGCCACGGTTAATACCATCGAAAATATAATTGTAAAACTTTTAATAGCCATCACTGCTCTGTCGGATGCACTAACCAACGCTAATCGTTCGCCGCTAACGCCTTATTTCAAGCTGTCGCGAATGGCACGATAGCTCGTTTTTGTCCTGATCTTGTATTTGTCGGTCTTATCTTTGTCGGTAAAGCGAACTTCGATCTTTCGCGTTCGTCCGTCGTAATTCTGATTTGCGGGCCTATAGGTGATTATGTACTGGCTCTGAAGCTCTTTTGAGATCCGCGTAAACGATCGCTCCAGGGCGGTCATATCTCCGGAAAAGAACGCCTCGCCGCCCGTTTCTTCGCTCAGGGCCGTTAGGTCTTTATCGCCCTTGTCCTTTACCGTTCCCGCTTCGACACCCGGAACCGAGCCGAGAAAGCCGCCTTTCGTCGAAATAGCAAAAATGGTCGTTTCCGTACGTTGAGCGATGTCGATCGCGTCTCTTAATTCCGCCCTGCTAAACGTATCGTCACCGTCAGTTATGACCACGATCACGCGTCTGCCGGGAACACTACGAAGCTTTTCATCGGTAAACTGCCACACCGCGTCATACAAAGCAGTTTGTGAACCGGTTTTCTTTACGCGGTCAACGGCGCGGTCGAGCAGATCGAGCTTGTCGGTGAAATCCTGCTGCAAAAGCACCTGATGATCGAAAGTCATAAAAGCCGCTTTATCCTTTCTCAGTCGCGTGACAGTAAAGATAAAGTTCTTTGCGGCTTCCCGGGAAAATTGCAATTTACCGGCTGTCGATGGCGATGTATCCATCAACACGCCGACGTACACCGGCGGATTTGTTGTCTCGGATGTAAAGAACGTCACTTCCTGCTGAACACCGTCTTCGAATACGGCAAAGTCACCGCGTTTCAGTCCCGCGATAAGTTCTTTTTTCTGCGTAACCGTTACGGGCAAACGTACTTCAAATGTCTTGATCGAGCCTTCGTCAGGTGTCGGCGTAGGTACCTGAGCGGACGCGAATGTGCCAAAGATAGTTACTGCCAGAACTGTGCAGGCTAAAATTAAAAATGACTTCATAGATCTAGGAAAAAGTAAGGGATTACAATGGTTTTCGATGCCCGAATATAGATAATTGTTGCCCGAAACCAAAGCGGCAGTATATCAGAATGCGGCGGGCAAAACACCCCGCTCCGCCTTCGGCGGCGTTTGCGTCACATGCTTGTTTACGCAACAATTAGCCGTCCATTCATGTATGAATACGAACATTTTCAGGGAATACGACATTCGCGGCATTGTCGGCGAACAGATAACAAATGAGACGGTCGAGTTGCTAAGCCGTGCGATCGGCACGTTTTTCAGGCAGAACGGAGCTCGTGAAATCGCCATCGGTTACGATGCGAGGGAGAGTTCGCCGCGTTTTTGCGAGATGCTGACGTGCGGCCTGAACGCGTCAGGGTGCGATGTCGTTCTGATCGGTATGGTGCCGACGCCGGTTCTCTATCACACCACTTTCACAAAACCGGTCGATGGCGGCGTGATGATCACCGGCTCTCACAATCCGGCAAATCACAACGGTTTCAAGATCTGCCTCGGGACGGATACGCTCTTCGGCGATCAAATACAGGAAATAAAGCAGATCGCATTGTCCGGCTCATTTGCAGACGGCGACGGCAGCGTCCGGTCGATCGATGTTCTTGGCGACTATGTATCGGACATCGTATCGAAGATCGATCTTGGGCCGCGAAAATTAAAGGCGGTCGTAGATGGCGGCAACGGAATGGGCGGCGTCACGGCCGTGCCGGTTTATGAGCGCTTGGGAATCGAACTCGTCAAGCTATTCACCGAACCCAATTCCGATTTCCCAAATCATCACCCGGACCCGACGGTTACCGAAAATCTACAGGACACGGTCGACGCGGTTCTTGCGAACAAGGCCGATGTCGGCATCGCGTTCGACGGTGATGGCGACCGCATCGGCGTGGTCGATGAAACTGGACGAATAATCTGGGGCGACGAGCTGATGATCCTCTTGTCGCGGACGATCCTTGCGACGCTCCCGGGTTCGACCATCATCGCCGAGGTAAAATGCTCGCAAAATCTATTTGACGACATCGCCGCCCACGGCGGCATTCCCATAATGGAACGGGCCGGACATTCGATAATCAAAGCCAGAATGAAGAAAACCGGAGCCGTTCTCGCCGGCGAGATGAGTGGACACATTTTCTTTGCCGACCGCTTTTACGGCTTTGATGACGCGACCTACGCCGGAGCCCGCTTACTCGAAATTCTTTCCAAAACAAACAAGAGGCTTTCGGAACTTTTCGAAGGTATTCCGCCCACGTTTTCTACCCCTGAACTTCGAGTCGATTGCCCGGACGAACGCAAATTCGACATCGTCGCCCGCATTGCCGACCATTTTTCGCCTAATCACGAAGTCATCACCATCGACGGCGCGCGGATCATCTTCGATTACGGCTGGGGATTGGTCCGAGCGTCGAACACCCAAGCGATCCTCGTAATGCGGTTCGAAGCCGATTCGCAAGAGCATCTTGATCGCATTCAGGAGATTGTCGAAACCAAAGTTGGGGAACTGATCGGATCTTAGTTCCGTGTATTCCGTGTATTCCGTGGTTTTCTTTAGAGACATAAACCACGGAATTCACAGAACAAAACGCATGTGATACTTTTCTCGACCGTGTTTCGCGTATATGAATGCGTCGGTTTTTTCGGCGAGCAATCATACACACGGAGTAATTATGTTGAGAAAAGTTTCATCCACGGCCATTTGGCTGTTCATTTTCATGGTTCTCGTTGCGGTGCAGGCATATTCGGCGTATGGCCAATCGTCGGAGATCACGGGCTATTGGAAGACTGCCAGCGTCGGCTCTATCCAGTATCAAAATCGTGTAACCGGTGCGAGCAAACCGGGCCGCGGCAGCCTGTTTACCTACAAGTTTTCACCGAACGGCTCATACGAATACATCGGCTATATGGAAATAACGATGTACAACTGCACGATGACGCTGTTCAACCAGATCAAGGGAAAATACAGTGTCAACGGCTCGACCATCTCGCTGAATCCGGCACGCGATTTTTGGAAGAACACAAATTCGTGCTCGGCGAGCAGCAATAAACAGCAGACCAAAACGCCGACTAAAAAAACGCTTGAGTTTCAGACGAAAACAGACGATTACAGCAAACAACTTTTGTGTCTGACCGAAGGGGAAAGCGAAACCTGCTATCGGCGGGAAAAAGAGTAGTTCGGATATTTTGAAACTGTCGAGGCCCGTACGGCACATTATGATTCGTGCGGGTTGGTGTGAACAAATTGCAATCGTCTGCCGTATACTCAACCAAAGTTCCCGACCGCATAAAAAATGAAAAACAAGATCCTCTTTCGCACGCTTCTGCAATTGACCCTGGTTGTCGCCATATCTGCGGCGACAGTTTCGGCGGCCGTACATTTCAAGGTCCGGCTTGACCCGACAGCATCCGCTTCCGGCGAACCGGTCGCAGGCCGTTTGCTGATCTTTATGCGAAAGAGCGATAAGCCGCTGGAGTCGATAGAGGCAGATTTCACTGACCCGAATGCCGTCTTTATTTCAGGCACCGAGGTGACAAATCTTACGACAGGCAAAACGATCGAGATTGACGCCGACGCAATGTCGTTTCCCGCGAAGTTTTCCGATGCGCCGTCGGGCGAATATCAGATATTTGCGCTTCTCGACCGCGACCATTCATATACGTACAACGGCCCGGGGCCGGGCGATATAAGAAGCAAGGTTGTAAAAACGGCAATGCCCACGAATGGCGTCGAGATCGTTCTTTCGCAGATAGCGCCCGAACGAAAGTTTGATCTTCCAGCCAATGCCCGCCTTGTCGAATTTGAAAGCCCGATGCTGTCAGCATTTTGGGGACGGCCGATCAAGATGCTGGCAAGCGTGATTCTACCGTCGAGCTACGACACATCGAAACAAAAATACCCGACCGTTTACAACGTCACCGGTTACGGCGGCACTCGATTCAGCCGCCTTCGCGGTGCGGCCACAATGGCAAAGGACATGGCCGAAGGGAAACGGCCGGAGATGATAAATGTCCATCTCGAATCGCAAGTGCCGCTCGGTCATCACGCCTGGGCCGATTCGGCGAACAACGGACCGTGGGGAACCGCGCTCGAAAAAGAATTTATACCGTATCTCGAAAAGCAATTTCGCATGGACGCCAAACCCAGCGGCCGCTTTTTAACCGGACATTCGTCCGGCGGTTGGACAACGCTTTGGGTGATGGTGACGCATCCCGATTTTTTCGGCGGCACGTGGTCAACCGCGCCCGATCCCGTCGATTTTCGCAACTTCACCGGCCCCGACCTTACAAAAAATACCAACGCTTATGCAGACGGCAGTGGAAAGGAATACAACCTCGTTCGCGAGGGCGGCAAGGAACTGATGACCGTTCGCCAATATGCCCAGCAGGAACGCGTGCTCGGGTATTATGGCGGTCAGTTCGGCTCGTTCAATGCCGTTTTCAGCCCAAAAGGCCCTGACGGCCAGCCGATGCTCCTCTTTGATATCGACACAGGCCGCCTCAATCCGACGGTCGCCAAAGCGTGGGAAAAGTACGACATTTCACGCATTCTCCGTGACAACTGGAAAACGCTCGGACCGAAACTAAAAGGTAAACTCCACATCGCCGTCGGCACGGCCGACACATTCCACCTCGACGAATCAACCCGGCTGCTCGATGCCGAACTAAAAAAACTAGGCAGCGACGCCCGCATCGATTACATCGAAGGCCGCACACATTTTGATCTCTACGGAATAGGTTCTGATCAGGAAGGCCTTTTGAAGAAATTTCAGTGGGAGATGTATAAGGTAGCGAGACCGAAGGCGAAAACTGCGTCAAACTAGAACGGGCTTTTAGTTTTTGAACCATCCTCTCATCTACTCAGTTTGCACTATTTTTAAGCGGCTTTCAGTTGAGTCAACGAATTCTTGAAGAATTCTAAGATCTGTATCGCTTGCTCACGCTTTACGGTTGGAAAGTTGTCAAGAAACTCGTTGAGCGAGACGCCAGCTTCGAGATTCTCGATCATCGTAGAAACAGGAACGCGAGTTCCACGAAATACAGCATTGCCGTTGAGAATGTCATCGCTACGCTCAATTTCAGAAGGCCCAACGGTGCTAAGAAAGAACGGGCGCTGACGTTTTACGAATATAGGTTCATCCCACGCGGAATCATCTTCGGCTTCGGCAATTACTCGTTCATCAACCCCTTTTTCTGAAAAAATCGTATTCATATATCCCAACCTGTAATTATCCGCACTATACGGTTCGGTTTCAACTGAAAAATGATCTTCAATTTTCGACCACCGAATGTTTCACCGATCAACTGAAATCGATCTGAATCTGATTTGTTTCGCCGAACCTGAAAATCGCTGTAGAAACATTCAACGACTTCGTTGAGATCAATTCGGTGGACGAATAGTTCGTCGTTTTCAAAATCGTACTCAAAATCTGCGGGTTCAAATTTTGACCAATCCATATTAGCTGCTCTCGTTAACCTTCAATACCGCTAGAAAAGCTTCCTGCGGGATCTCTACGCGACCGACTTTTTTCATTCGCTTTTTGCCTTCTTTTTGTTTTTCCAGCAGTTTGCGTTTGCGGCTGATGTCGCCGCCGTAGCATTTGGCGATGACGTTTTTGCCCATGGCTTTGACGGTTTCGCGGGCGATGACCTTGTTACCGATGGCGGCCTGGATGGCGACCTCGAACATCTGGCGGGGAATTAATTCTTTCATCTTCGCTACCAAAATGCGGCCTTTGGCAGTCGCGGTATCGGAGTGCATTATCAGCGAAAGAGCATCGACCGGTTCGCCGGAAACGAGCACGTCGAGCTTAACCAGCTTGCTTTCCTGATAGCCCGATAGATGATAGTCCAGCGATGCGTAACCTTTTGAAACACTCTTCAATCGATCGTAAAAATCGAGCACGATCTCATTAAGCGGCAGTTCATAGACCAGCATGACACGGTTCGTCGTGACGTATTCAAACTTCTTTTGCACGCCGCGTTTTTCGTCCAGCAGCGGCAGAATTCCGCCGAGGTAATCGTCATTGGTCAGTATCGTTGCCGTTATGAAAGGCTCTTCTATCTTCGTAATGCGTCCGGTGTCCGGCATCTTCGACGGCGAATCGATCTCGGCAACGGCGCCGTCGGTCGTGGTAACGCGGTAACGCACGCCAGGCGCGGTCGTGATCAGGTCAAGGTTAAATTCACGTTCAAGTCGCTCCTGCACGATCTCCATGTGGAGCAGTCCGAGGAAACCGCATCGGAAACCAAAGCCGAGCGCGGTCGACGATTCCGGCTCAAAGAAAAACGATGCGTCGTTCAGCCGTAGCTTTTCCATCGCGTCACGCAGATCTTCATACTGCGCGGCGTCGATCGGGTAAAGCCCGGCAAAGACCATCGGCTTTACTTCCTGAAAGCCCGGCAGCGGTTCGGTGACAGGCCGTGCGGAGTCCGTGATCGTATCGCCGATCTGCACATCCGCAACCGTCTTTATCGACGCTGTAAGAAAGCCGACCTCGCCCGCGCCAAGCTCATTTATCAGCGTCGGCCGCGGCTTGTTCACGCCGACCGTTTCGACAAGATATTCACGGCCGGTGTTGAAAAATCTTATCTTCGTGCCTTTTCTGATCTTTCCGTCGATGATGCGAAACAGCACGATCACGCCGCGATACGTGTCGTACCAACTGTCGAAGATCAATGCTTTCAGCGGTGCGTTTTCATCGCCCGATGGCGGCGGCACGTCCTTTACGATCTCTTCCAGAATGTCCTGAATCCCGACACCTGTTTTTGCCGATGCCAGCACGGTGTGTGTTGTGTCCAGCCCGATGATCGTTTCGATCTGTTCCTTGATCCGTTCCGGCTCGGCGGACGGCAGATCGATCTTGTTCAGCACCGGGATGATCTCCAGGTCGTTCTCGATCGCCAGGTATGTATTCGCCAGCGTCTGCGCCTCAACGCCCTGCGTAGCATCGACGACTAATAAAGCTCCTTCGCATGCCGAAAGCGACCGTGAAACCTCGTAAGAAAAATCGACGTGTCCGGGCGTGTCGATCAGGTTCAGAATGTAATCCTTCCCGTCCTTTGCCTTGTAATCAAGCCGCACGGCGTGAGCCTTGATCGTGATGCCGCGTTCACGCTCGAGGTCCATATCGTCGAGCAACTGCGCTTCCATATCGCGGTCGGCAACAGCTCCCGTAAGTTGCAGAATACGGTCAGCCAGCGTCGATTTTCCATGGTCGATATGAGCGATTATCGAGAAATTTCTAATAAGGTTGCGATCCATAAATGGCCGTTATATTACAACGGTAATAAAACATTTAGAATAACAAAATGCAGGTTTAATCGCATTGCTCGCCGCATAAGTTTCTGCCGTGACCATTTTGTCTAACATTTTGTTCAACGAGCCGTAAGATATGCGAAACTCGACATCACTCAATTTCAATTTTTCTTGAGGTTATCCGTCCTGACGAGATCGTCTGGATCATCGTCGGCGACCTCAATAAGGTCGAAAACGGCATCCGCGAACTAGGCTTTGGCGATGTTGTCCGTATCGATGCTGACGGCTCCGTTATCAAATAAGATCGCCACACGCGACAAACACTATCCGGGCCATTACAGCTTGACCGGATTTTTTCTTTTCCAATACAAAATTTATTGGTATAGTTATTGCCCTACACCACTAACGAGTGCTATTTTTGTATTAAATAAGTACACGGGAGAAATTTATGAGACACGAATACGATAGAGAAGAAGCTAACGTCAGTACGAAATTGACCTATTTACTGATAGGCGGCGGTATTGGGGCGATAATCGCGTTGCTGTTTGCACCGAAATCGGGCGAAGAGCTTCGCGGCGACATCGCGGATGTGACACGCAAAGGTATCGAAAAAGGCCGTGAATCGGCCGTGCAGCTTCAGGAAAGGGCGGAGGAATATTACGAGGTAGGCCGCGAAAAGGCCAGCGAATATTACCAGACGGCTCAGGAAAAGGCGGGCGAGTTTGCTGAAAAGGCAAAGAGCGCGGCGGCCACTACGGCTAATCCCTTCACTGCGGCTGTCGAAGCGGGCAAGGATGCATACGTCGCGGAAAAACGCCGTAACGAAGCAAAAGCGATCGCCGACGGCCGCCCGAGCTATCCTGTCAAAGACGAAGAAAAGAACTAAGAGCAGTGATGGGTGATAGGTGATGTGATGCTTTCTGTACCTATCACCTATCACATATCTTCTTATAACTAATTCTCTTATCACCATTTATGAATCCGAGCGAACCTCAATTTTGGGTGATGATCGCGTCGATCGTTATCGCAATTTGCTTTATTGTGATGGCCATCGCGATGATCGCCGTGGCTATTACGGTGCGCCGCGTGACCGCCACGGTCGAGCGGGTCGAGGAGCGGGTCGAGCCGCTGATACGACAGGTCAACCTCATCAGCGTACAGGGCCGCGAGATGTCAGTCAGCTTTACAGAGATCTCGGCTAATCTGTCGACGGCGACGCGCCATTTGGCAGAATCGACCGAGCTTATCCGCGATGAGGTGATCGAGCTTCGCTCCATCGTCAGTTCCACCGCATTGGTCGCCCGCGATAAGGTCGAGATGGTCAGCAACACCATCGACCGCACACACGATCAGGTCACCAACACCACCGAATTTGTCCAGCGAAAGATCGTCGAACCGGCCCGCGAGATCGCTGCCGTAATGGCCGGCGTCAAAAAAGGCCTCGAAGTCCTCTTTGCCCCGGCGCCCACCAGGTCGATCGACCGTGCCTATATGGAAGAAGACCTCTTCATCGGGTAGGCGAGAGCCGGGTTCAAAGTTCAAAGTTCAAGGTCGTCGTACCTGAAAGTTCAAAGTCTCGGGATCGCAGATCTGTGTTTAGGATCATAGACGGGCCTATTGGCGGCATTATCGAGTGGTTGGAATTTGGCCTATTCACGTCTCAGACTGCGGTGAAGTGTGCTCAAGGCCGCGTGTTTTGAGACGCTGGATCGCTGTTTTACGCCTCAAAAAACAACTCTTTCGAAGCGCAAAAAGGCAGTTTTTGGGTGTGTAAAAATGATACACCAAACTTGCGACCAAACCTCTCCGCGCCAAAATAACCCACCAACTAATAAGACTGACTTATACATCAGCTACCGAAGATATGAAAAATGTTGTCAATTGTAATTTTTTTGTAATGTGTCCGAATCACTCCATCGGCCTCACGACTAACTAACGAGGATTTCTCGGTTGTGACCCATCGGTGCCCGCGCGGGCGGAAGCCTCGGTGCGATTGATACGTATTGTATGTTGATCGCTGCATACAATACGTATAGCTTGATCTGAATGCTTGATCAGGTCCTCATCAAAGAATTTGGCAAGAGGATCAGACAACTCCACACCGGCCGCTCTCTTTCCCAGGAACAACTCGCCGAACTCACCGGCTTTCACCGAACCTACATCGGAATGATCGAACGCGGCGAGTATAATAAAATTGTGGACACGTTGACGAAAGAAAAAAGAAGTTGGTTGATGAGTAGGATTGGTTCGAAGAACACTACTCCCGAACTAATCGTACGATCACTCGTCCATAGACTTGGATTTCGGTTTAGATTGCATTATAAAAGACTGCCGGGAAAACCCGATCTCGCCTTTCCTGGACGTAAAAAGGTCATATTTGTTCACGGCTGTTTCTGGCATGGCCACGAGGGATGCACTAAGGGACGACTACCTAGATCAAATTTGAGAGAATGGCAAACAAAGATATTTAAGAATAGAGTTCGGGATAAGGAAAACCTCCTCCAACTGAAAGAGGATGGATGGGACGCTCTTGTGATTTGGCAATGCGAGCTTAAAGATATCGAGACACTGATTAAAAGAATCCTAATTTTTTTTCGTTAGATCTCGGCTTCGGTGAAGTTGGGAAAGTACCGATAAATCTCAGCATATCGTTCAATCATTTCATCAGAGATTGGGACCTTAGATTTGCTGCCATTATCGGGCATAAAAGGGTCAAGAGCCCTAACTTCTCTAAACGTAATGAGCGGAGGGGTAATCTTAAAGGAGTTCTCGCCGGAACGCGCAAAGTACAGATCGTTATAACTGCATTGGTTCAAGTGTTCTAAGTCTTTGGCCTGATAGATAACTCCCCCAACGGTCAACATTTTGGCTCCGTCTTGATAGTGAAAATTAAAAACCTGCTCGTAGAAAAACTTATCTTCGCTCTTGGCAATTCCACTATTGCGCCTGACTAGCGTTTCCCTAACTTGGCTATCAACCATCTCTCTAGTCACTTTGGCAAAGCCCCAACCGTTCAGCTTAGGGTGGGTGAGGCCGACGGGCAGCATTGATGAGTCTGCGAACTCCTCCTCCAAGTAGTCTAACAAGTCCATGCTTTCATCTGAGGAAAGTTCGCTAGCATCGTCGTCTTTAACCAGATTCTTTGCTGACCCCGTTTGATTAAATCTGACTTTTTCTGAATCGACATTGAAAGAAAACGAGATGAGGCTTCCAGACGAGACATTCTGTGTCAATAATGAAACATCGTCTAGACACGTCGCTTCTATTTTTCCGTCGTAATCAAGCCAAACTACCGAAGGTGTTTGCCAATTCAGTCGAGGCAAAACTTCGGTCGTAAATCCGAACTCAATATTAATGCATCCAAATGGCTGGTTGAACCTAATCCGCTTCTCGTCCTTCTTCTGTGATTCAATGCTTACCATCTTTCGAAAATTCAGAAGTCGATGGAAGAGGATAAAATCGCTAAAATAAAGAGATCCCATGCCGACATATTGATACCGCGAAATCGGCCTAAACGCGGAAAGCTTTCGAAAGGCATCAGCCATCATCTTACGTTCCACGTTTTTCGCTGGGCGAAGGCCGTAGTGAAACTTCTCGAAACTTGACGTTATAGGCTTAGTCGTCATGATTGCCCCTCTGAATTCAAGTAATATTCAAAAGTAACCTCGCCCACCTGCTTAGCGGATCGGGCTTTTGAGAGTCGCTTTACAAGCTCGAATTCCTCTGCAGGCTTGTGGTACAGGATCTTGACCATTCTATCATCGGTATCCGTTGAACCAGTTTCTGGGGCTGTAAAATGCGCGGACTTGCTTTTAAGCGAAACGATATCGACCTCGTCCGCGTCGTCCATTACTTCTTGCAGCGCATACTCTCGACGATCTTTCTCGGCATCAAGCCTATTCAAGAAGTCAATAACTTCTCGCAGAGCGGCAATCATTTCCAACTTAACAGTTTGGTACACCGGGGCTTCAGGATCAATACCGCTCTTAGCCGTGTTCCAGGGTAATAGAGTAGTATCGTCCGATTCAAAAAAGACAAATCCGCGAAAATGGGCGAACTGGTTGTGAGCTGACGGTGTGCCTTGTCCCTTGGGAATGCTGAATTGCGCTGAAAGACCTTTCTCAGCGCCTTTGACCCCCCAACCTGTAACGCTTGACTTATCGGCCCGTAAAACCATACGTCCATTACAGTATATGTACCAGCCTGCCTGACTCAACTTCGACGCGCGTCCAACCCCAGCAATAATTCTTACTTTGACTCGACCCTTTCGCTTACCCACGGTTACTTGGTGCGATTTCTCCCGTAGAAAAGGCTTAAGACGCTTTGATAGGAGAATTCGATAATCGACTGGGTCAAGATAATGGTCGTTGATCTTAATCTCTAAACCTTGAGCTACATTTATGCTTTGTTGGTCCTGAATCAAAACCACGAGTCTGTTCTTAAAACTCTTAAGCGAAAACTCTTCCTTTACTGGATTATGCAATTGAGTGACTTCGATAGTCGTCCCAATCTGATTCGCCGCATTTCGATCATTTTCCGAGACGCGACTCAAAGGAAAGTGCCAATCTTCGGAATCGTTTTCTTTCTTCTTTTTCCACTGTTCTACGTCTAACTCAAGAGAAAAGCTAGAGTTTTTGGTGGTAGATTCAATCTCAAAATTTCCGCCAAGCTTGAACAACGCCCGCTTCATTCCGACACCAAACGTTCCCACGCCACGACGGATTTTCTCTGGTCGATCTATCCGACCAAACTTAAAGGCGTAACGTTTCGCAGTGTCAACACTCATTCCCCCACAATTATCGACAATCTCAAAACGGTTAGTGTCAAAGCTTATGTGTACGTACAGCCCGTGAAAAAGTGAGGTCTCCTTTTTAGACCCCTTATTGCCGTTGGTCTCTCGTAGAAGTTTAGCTCCGTCGACGCTGTTATCCACCAGTTCAGCAATTGCGTAGGTTAGTTCGACATCTCTAACTAGGATATCGATGAAGAACTCCTTGGTGGGGGAGGCATCTACAACGTTCTGAGGGTCAACGGTTGGTTTAGGCATTCAGGTTTATTTTATTTGGGAGCCGTTAAATTGAATTTGAGCTTTTTCTCGATTGATTTCAGTGATTGATAAATCCGAGACAAGAGGTACTCGGAAACCAGCGGACTTACACTATTTCCTATTTGTCTGAAACTGTGCCATTTGGTCGGATGAAATAGAAACCAATCGGGGAATCCTTGCAAACGCGCCGCTTCACGTGGTGTTATTACACGCGGTTCAGAGAAATGTATCGGACGAATTGCTTGATAGCTGCCTCGGTCACTAGCGGTGCCAGCCCTTAATGTTGGACAAAATCCTTGTGGGTTTAGTCGAGGAGCTCGGGAGATTTCATCTGTGCAACCGAGACCCAGTTCGGTGAAACGTTTCTTCACCGCTTCGAGATGTTTAGTTCCTTGACAGCCAGACACCAAACACTCAATGGCGTATTTTTCCTTCGCTCTTTTATTTCCCACGCCTTGAGGAATCGAGCTGGTAGCTTTAGTCATGAAGTGGTTCCCGTTTGTCTTTTCTACTGATCTCCATTCAGCATCGTCCGCTTTCCAATCCTCTGAAATGTTTGTAGGTAACCCTCTTAAAGCCATTTCGACGGTTATGGTTTCCACATCAACAGGAGGGGAAAAGCTTTCTACCGTAAAGTCGGACTTGAATCGCGAGTCATCATATCCGAAAAAGAAAACCCGGGTTCGCGTAGTTGCTGCCCCGTAATCGGATGCTTTCACTTTAAAAGGTTCCAAGACCTTATAGTGACCTGGAATCTTCGACAAGGCGTTTTCGCGCATCGAATCGTACTTAGGGTTTAGAATACCTGGGACGTTTTCAGCCAAGAAGAAAGCTGGCTTAGTTTGGTCGACAAGTCGAAAAAAATGTCCGAACAGTTGGTTTCGTCCGTCACGCCCGTATTGACGCCCCATATTACTAAAGCCTTGGCATGGCGGACCGCCAATCAAGCCAGAAAGCTCTCCAATATTTAAGCCAACCGCCTCTAAAAGATTGGAACCGGAAAGAGTTCGGATATTTCGCTCTAAATGTTTAGTGTTAGGAAAATTCTTTCGGTGAGATTCTATAGCAATTGGATCGTTCTCGACGGCTGCGAGAATCTTGAACCCGGCGCGGGCCGCACCTAGGCTAAATCCGCCAACTCCGGAGAAGAGGTCAATAACGGTCGGCGTTCGGGGCATCTAAATAATCTCCTAGTGTAACACAGATTATGTTACGTTTGGAAGTTTATCAAATCGAGTACTCGTTTGTCGATCGCCAACTCCTCTCTTCGATTCGCGTCGCTGACGCGACTGGATGATTTTTGTTATCCGTTTCCGTGGGTTTTCACCCACGGCTACAATCAGGCGTCGCGATGCGACGGAAGAAGGATGGCTGAATCAATCCGGCCAGAGTTCGAGTGGTTCCCATTTGGTCCAGACGAAGGTGGTGTTTTGGTTTTCGAGGACGTCTTCGGTGGTGAGGCCGTCCCAGTCGTTGTCATCGCCGTAGCCTTGGGAGCGAATGTCCAGGAGGCTTGGGTCGTCGCCCGCGTAGCCGTCTAGGAAGAGCATCGCGACTTCCCCGCGTGTCAGTGGGATTCCGCTGCCGCTGGTTTTGGCTTGGTCTTTTTGGTTCGTTTGGGCTTTTGAATTTGGTAGCCGCGAATCTCCAGATACGTAATGTGCTTTTCGGTCGTCGCGATCGCTGATACGCAAACAAAACGCTCATCAAGCTTTTCACAGGTCGCCTCAATTCCTACACGTTTCAGATTCCAAACCGCGGCAGTCCCGCGAAAATCATTAAGCCTGCCGTTGAACAACTCATAAAGGCTCGCCGTTAGAAAGTGCCGTTCATAGGGCTTCGGTTTCACAATTTAGAATCTAAATGTCGGCGGGGAATAGTCCAAAATCGAATATTTCTGTCGCCCGCTTTGCGGGCTTTTTAGTTTTTGGGAATCAGGTTACCCCGGGTTAACACCCGGGGCTATCTTCTGTCGCCCTTACAGGGCTAAGGTGGTAGCCGCGGTGGCCGGTGTGCCAGAGGGCTTTGCGGAGCAGGAGTTCGGGCTTGGTGTTCGCGGCCTTGTTCGCGCTCATCACCCGAGCGACGGCTTCGCTCGTTGGGTCGGGAGATCGTTTGTCGCGGATGTACACGGAATAATGGTAAATGGTTAGTGGTGAATGGTAAATGGCGGCGGGGGAAGCGCGTCCGCCATACGCATGCGATGTTTTTTGGATCGTCGCTACGCGACGGGTATTTCTCCTTTATCGTTTCCGTGGGTTTTCACCCACGGCTACAATGAGGCGTCGCGATGCGACGGAAGAAGGATGGCTGGATCAACGGTCGTGGATGGCTCTTAAGAGTTTTTTCCACGAAATGCACGAAACAGATCAAAAAGAAAAACAAAAAAAGAGGCTGCCTTATCGGACAGCCTCTTTTTACTTCCCTGTGTTCGTTGGTTAGTTATCGACCGGGGTTGCGGGTTGGGCGGCCTTTTTCTGTTGGCGGCGTTCCTGCATTTTTTGACGCATTTCCTGCTTTTTGGTTTCGATCTGGGCTTTTTGCTCGGGGGTGAGGATGCCGTCGATCTGAAGTTTTACGGCTTGGGCTTTTTCGCGGCCCTGGGCCTTTAACTGCTTGAAGCGTTCGGTCTGATCGGGTGTTAGCGTGCCGCTGCGCTTGGCGGTTGCGAGCGTTTTCATCTCTTCGCGGGCGGCCGCGTCGGGTTTGTTTGCTTCGTGAATGGCGCGGAACTGCTCCTTTTGAGCGTCGGTCAACTCAATGCCGGCGAGGCCGCGCATTCCGTGTCTGCCGTGGCGTCCCATTTTGCCCTCGCGTTTGCCCATGCCGCGATGCTCACGCTTTTCGGCCTTTACAGCGTCGTCTTTAGGAGCCGTCGTCGTATCCTGCGCTGCCGCGAACACCGAAAACGCTCCGAACGCGAACAATATTGTAAGAAATGAGGAGAATTTAGATCTGATTTCCATTTTGATACCTCTTGAATGAATTTTAAGCCCAATGCTTTCGTCTATTTTGACGCTAGATCGGGCGATTAAGTTGAAAGTTTCTTGTAAAGATATGTAAAATCGGCGGTTTTGTTTTAGAATCAAGGTTTATTAGCCCGAGACGCATTTGCAATTTTGCCAGCGAAAATGCGAAATTCGGAAACGACAGAAGGTTGATCGAGTAATGAGATTTTTGTCAGAGATAAATTCGCCTGCCGACCTGCGCCGTTTGCGTGTCGAGGACCTGCAGGAAGTGGCGGACGAGGTTCGCCAATTCATAATAGATACGTGTTCGCGCGTCGGCGGCCACACGGGCGCGTCGCTTGGCGCGGTCGAGCTGGCGGTGGCGATGCATTATGTTTTTGACACGCCGAACGACCGGCTGGTTTGGGACGTCGGCCATCAGGCATACGCGCACAAGATATTGACCGGGCGGCGCGATCAGCTTCACACGATAAAAACATACGGCGGCTTGTCGGGCTTTCTACGCCGTTCAGAATCGGAATACGACACGTTCGGTGCGGGCCATGCATCGACATCGATCTCGGCGGCGCTCGGCATGGCGATAGCGCGCGATACAAAGGACGAAGATTTTAATGTCTGCGCGCTGATCGGCGATTCGAGCCTGGCGGGCGGAATGGCGATGGAGGCGATCAACCAGGCCGGGCATCTGAAATCGCGGCTTATCGTTATCCTGAACGACAACGGTATGTCGATCGCTCCGGCGGTCGGGTCGTTGAGCGGATATTTGAACCGCATCAAAGAAGCCCAGAGCTATCAGCATCTAAAGGAAGAGATCGGCGACGCGCTGGGCAGCGTTCCGGGCATCGGCGGCACATTGCGACGGGCGGCGAAAACATTTAAGGATGCCATCGCGGCCGCGGTCTTGCCGGGAGCATTGGTGAACGAGCTTGGGTTTAAGTACATCGGATATGTCGATGGGCATAATGTACCGATGCTGGTAAAGGCTCTCGAGGCGGCCAAGAAGATCGACGACGGGCCGGTCATCGTCCACGCTCTGACCAACAAAGGCCACGGCTTTCCCAATCCGGAAAAGAACTATTACGCATACCACGCGACCGGGCCGTTCGATCCGAAAACCGGGCTGCCGTATAAATCGAGCAAGTCCGCACCGCCGACGTACACCGCGGTTTTCGGCGAGACGATGTGCGAGCTGATGGCGGCGGACGACAAGATCGTTACCATAACGGCCGCGATGCCGGACGGAACCGGCGTGGATAAGGTGCTCGAAAAATTTCCCGATCGTTCGTATGACGTTGGCATCGCCGAACAGCACGCCGTCACCTTCTGCGCAGGAATGGCGTGTGAGGGTTTGAAGCCAGTGGCGGCGATATATTCGACGTTTCTGCAGCGTGGTTTCGACCAGGTGATACACGACGTTTGTTTGCAGGACCTGAATGTGACGTTCGCGATGGACCGCGCGGGAATCGTCGGGGCCGACGGGCCGACACATCACGGATTGCTGGACATTGCTTATTTTCGCGGCTACCCGAACATCGTGCTGATGGCGCCTAAGGACGAGGCCGAGATGCGCGATATGATGCTAACGGCTATCGAGCACAACGGCCCGGCAGCACTGCGTTATCCGCGCGGCAGCGGAACCGGAGCCGACATCAGCCAGCCGCCGAAAAAGATCGAGATCGGCAAGGGCGAGATACTGCGTCAGGGCGACGATGTTGCGATAATCGCATACGGCTCGATGGTGCAGCCGGCGATCGTCGCAGCTAAGCAACTCGAGAAGGACGGCATTGACGCGACCGTTGTAAACGCGCGTTTCGTAAAACCGCTCGATGAAGAATTGATCTTGTCGATAGCGAACGAACATCGCTTGATAGTGACCGTGGAAGAGGCTTATCTGGCGGGCGGATTTGGCTCGGCGGTGATGGAATTGCTCGAGGCGAACGGCATACAGGACAAGGTTAAGGTGGTACGCATGGGCGTACCGGACAAGGTCGTGACGCACGGCGATCCGCAATTGCTGCTCGCAAAATTTGGCCTCGACGCGGACGGTATTCAACACAAAGTTAAGGAAGCCAGCCGGGCACTTGGCGAACGGAAAACGCAGCCGAAACGTCTAAGAGTAGTTAGCTAGAAATAAAAGTTAAATAAATGAGCACTCAAAATAAAAAAGGCAGCTCAATGCCGCTGGTTATCATTGTTATAGTTCTTATCCTTGCTGTTGGTGGTTTTTACTATCTGTACAGCACGTCAAAATCGCCCGCCGCGGCCAACAGCAATACTAACCGGTCTGTGGCAAATGCGAGCAAAACGCCCGTCACGGTTCCGGCCAATGCACCGCCTGGAGCAGCGCTCGGGATAAATATGCTCGGCGACCCGACGGCGTCGGTCACGGTCGAGGAGTTTGCAGACTTTCAGTGTCCGTCATGCTCGGTCGCCCATCCGGTGATGAAGGAAGTGCAGGCCGCGTTTGCCGGGAACAAGAATGTCCGCTTTATTTTCCGACATTATCCACTGCCGATGCATGACAAATCTTACGATGCGGCGACCGTCGTCGAAGCGGCGGGAATGCAGGGCGGGACGAAGTTTTGGGCGATGATGGACCAGATGATGATGAACCAGCAAGCCTGGGCAAACAATTCTAACTATCGTGAGATCTGGAAGGAATATGCCGCAAAGATCGGGCTGGATGTCGATCGTTGGCAGACCGACGCAGCAGGCCTCGGGACAAAAGGCCGTATCGATCTGGATAAGGCACGGGCTCAGGGCATAGGTGTAAGCTCTACGCCGTCGGTATATATCAACAATAGGCCGGTTCAATTTGCTGATGTAAATGTTCCGACGCTGAGGCAGCTAATTGACGCCGAAATTCAGACCGCGACAAAACCGGCAGCTACGACGGCTCCCGCTGCCGCAACGAATACCGCAAAATGAGTGATATCGAATCGATCGAGTCAAACGAAACGGCCGGCGGGCAAAAGCTCCCGGTCGCTGCGGCCATTCTGGCTTTAGTCGGGCTGGCCGATTCCGTCTATCTCACCGTACATCATTACACTGCCGAACCAGTGCCGTGCAGCCTTATCGAAGGCTGCGAAACGGTGCTGACGAGCGCCTATGCCGAGGTCGGCGGAATACCTCTAGCGGCTTTCGGTGCACTTGCTTATTTTGCGGCGTTCTCGCTTGCCATTCTTACAGCCTTTGGAAACCGCGCGATGTGGACCTTCTTTGGCGTACAGGTTGTCATCATGGCTGCGGTCACGTGTTGGCTGGTTTACCTGCAGGCCTACGTTATCGGCGCTTTTTGCCAGTTTTGTCTGCTCTCCGCGGCGACCACTCTCGGGCTGCTGATAGTTTTCCTCATTTCCAAATTTACGGCGCGTGCGTAACCCGCATTTAAAACCAACCAGGTAATTCAAGCGAAATACATATTCGGGAAGCAGGAAGGCCTTGTTTCCCGGCAGCGTCTCTTTCACCCGAACGCTCAAATTAAGATAGCCCGGAATTCGCGTGAAGGTGATTGGAATTCGCGGTTGAATTAGGGTAGTTTAGTGGGTAATAACCGTCTGTCTGTTGTGACTCAAACTATCTTACAAAAGATCGCACGCGGCGATCAGGGAGCTGTTCAAGACTGTCTCAAGTCCTATGGAGGATTAGTGTGGTCGCTGGCGCGCCGCATGCTCCGGAATACGGAGGATGCCGAGGATGCCGTTCAGGAAATATTCCTGGATGTATGGAAGAACGCCGGGCGGTTCGATCCGGGACAGGCGTCCGAGACGACGTTCATTGCGATGATCGCCAGGCGGCGTTTGATAGACCGCATACGCCACGTGCAGAGGCGTATATCGGCCGATTCGATCGAGGATATTTTGGCGGAGCCGTCCGTAAGGTCGGACAAGGTGATGCAGACGAATGTAGAGGCGCGTGAAGCGGCCAAGGCGATGGATCAGCTTCGCCCGGAACAGCGGCAGGTATTGCAGCTTTCTATTGTTCACGGGCTGTCGCATCAGGAGATAGCGGACACGACGGGAATGCCGTTGGGAACGGTTAAGACACACGCCAGAAGAGGTATTTTGCAGGTCAGAGAGATATTAGGGTTGGGAGATGCACCGAGCACACAGGAGGCCGCCGTATGAAGGAAAATATGGACGAACGGCTTCGCGACCTGTTGTGCGACCAGGCTGCGCTTGGCCTCACGGAGGAAGAGATGCGTGAGCTTGCCGAGTTTTCCCAAGGTGCGGAGATAGACGCACAGAGCTTCGAATTAACGGCTGCTGCGATAGCGCTTGCCGATACGCAAATTGATGAGCCGCTTCCGGCCCATCTTGAGGCGCGTATTCTTGCCGATGCGGATAAACATTTTGCGGCGTTCAAACAGGAAGCCGATATACACGAAAGCATTCACGACCAGACTACGCGCACATTTCAGTATGCCGAGCCAAAGCCTCGAGGCTCATTCCTCAACTGGTTAGGTTGGGCGGCTGCGGCTGCGGCGTGTATCGCGCTGGCGACGAATATTTATTTGACTCGCGGAAATAGCGGTCAAATTGCCGGGCCGACTGCAACGCCGACTCCGGCGGTTCAGGAAAAACTTACACCCGCTCAACAGCGTGATCAGCTTATCGCGGCGGCTACCGACGTTACTCGTGCCGAATGGAGCAAGGGAAATATGCCGGAATTGGCATCGGTTTCAGGCGATGTTGTTTGGAGCGACGCGAAGCAGACGGGCTATCTAAAACTCAAGGGCTTGCCGGTGAATGACGCCAATAAGGAAGCCTATCAACTGTGGATCTTTGACGAGACGCAGAGCGATAAAACACCTATCGACGGCGGCGTTTTCAATGTAACGGCCGACGGCGAGGTCGTTATTCCTATCGACGCAAAGCTTCGCGCGAGAAATCCAAAGGCGTTTGCCATCACGATCGAACAGCCGGGCGGCGTCGTCGTTTCAGACCGCAAAAAGGTTGCCGGACTTGCCCCCGTGAAACCCAATCAGGCGTAACTCCGTACTAAGAGTTGATCAGAAGAGGAAAGTGTCTGAAAAGTAGTTTGTTCCGTGCATTCCGTGATTTTCGGTGGTTAAGGCTTGAATGCAGTAACCACAGAACACACAGAAAAACCGGAACAAAGAAACGGTTGGAAACCCTGCGAACAACACACGACCAAAAGGCCGTCTTTTCGGACAGCCTCTTTCTTTTTTATTTTTAATCTAGATTTAGGAGCTTAAGATGCGTATCAAGGAGATCTTTGCCGGCCTTTTCATTCTGGCGAGCGTTATGACAATCGCTGTGACCGCACAAAAGGGCGACAAACTGCCGCCGATAAATACCAGAGAATACAAGCTGAAGAACGGCCTGACCGTCATTCTTCACCGTGACCCATCGACGCCGATCGTCGCGGTCGGGACGTGGTATCACGTCGGGTCAAAGAACGAGGTCGTCGGGCGAACGGGATTTGCCCATCTCTTTGAACATATGATGTTTCAGGGTTCGGCGAATTACGACAACGATTATTTTACGCCGCTGCAGGAAGCGGGCGGCAACATCAACGGCACCACGAATCAGGACCGAACATGGTATTACGAGACCGTGCCGTCAAACTTTCTTGAATTGGCGCTCTATATGGAGGCCGACCGGATGGGCAATCTGCTGCCGGCGATGACGCAGGAAAAGCTGGACAACCAACGCGATGTCGTAAAGAACGAACGCCGCCAGCGTGTCGATAATCAACCATACGGAACCGCGTTCGAAAAGATCGGCGAGATAATGTATCCGAAAGGCCATCCGTATAACTGGACGACGATCGGTTCGCTCGAAGACCTGCAGGCCGCATCGCTCGACGATGTAAAATCGTTCTTTCGTCAATACTACGTTCCTAACAATACATATCTTGTCGTTTCAGGTGATTTTGAAGAAAAGCAGGCACGAGGCTGGATCGAAAAATACTTTGGCCCGATAGCAAAAGGCGCTGACATAACACGGCCTGATCCGGCACAACCTAAGCTGGACAAAGAGATCCGAACGACTGTCGAGGATGCGGTCCCGCTTCCGCGACGTTCGTTCGTGTGGCACAGCGTACGTGCCTATGCGGCGGACGAAGCACCGCTCGATTTTCTTAGCTTCATACTTTCCAGCGGACGCACGTCGCGTCTGCAGAGCAGCCTGATCTACGGCAAGGAAATGGCCCAGCAGGTAAATGCCGGCAACGGCACGAACGAGATCGCCGGCACTTTCCAGATACAGGCAACGGCACGGCCGGGCAAATCGCTGGACGATATAGAAAAAGAGATCGACGCCGAGATCGCAAAGATCAAAGCTGCTCCGCCGACCGCCGACGAAATGTCGCGTGCGCTGAACAGCATCGAATCTAGCACGGTAAACGGCCTTCAAACTGTGCTCGGCAAAGCCGGACAGCTAACGTCATACGCCGGATATGTCGGCAAGCCGGACTGGTTTCAGACCGACCTTGACCGCTATCGCAAAGTAACGCCGGCCGATGTACAGCGTGTGGCGAATACATATCTCGGGGCAAACCGGCTGGTGATGAGCTATGTGCCGCGCACCGGCGAAGCACCGCGTTCGGCGCGTGACGCGAACCGGCCGACGTCGGTCAAATCGGAAAAGAAAGATACGGCCAGAACGGCCGAGCAAGCCACAAAGCTGCCGAAGCCGGGGCCTAACCCGACATTCACGCTGCCGCCGATCGAGAAAACAAAATTGGCTAACGGATTGGAAGTCTGGATGGTCCATCAGAACGAACTTCCGATCGTCTCGATGAATCTGGTCCTCAGGACAGGCACGTCGAATGAACCGAACGACCGGACCGGCGTTTCGAATGTGGTGTCGCAACTTCTCGATGACGGCACGGCGAAGCGTTCGGCGACGGAGATCGCAAATCAGCAGCAGGCATTAGGCGCAAATATCAACGCCGGTTCCGGCTGGGATTCGACGAACGTGACGCTGCAAACGCTGACCAGGAACTTGGACGCAGCACTCGACCTGTATGCCGATGTCGTACAGAATCCGATTTTTCCGACGACGGAACTCGAAAGCCTGCGGGCGAGAACATTGGTCGGACTTCGCCAGCAGAAGGCGAATCCGAACGCGATAGCCAACGTCGCTTTCAACAAGGTGCTTTACGGCGATCACCCGTATGGCCGCGACAACAATGAGGCAACGATCAAGGCGATCTTACGAGACGATGTGGTGAAATTTTACGAATCGAACTATCGCCCGAACAACGGCACGCTCATCGTCGTCGGCAGCTTTGACAAGAACACGTTGAAAGCCAAGCTCGAATCGGCTTTCGGCGGATGGAAAGCAGGCGACGTTACGGCGACAACATTGCCCGCGACCAATTCGTTGCAGCAGCCGGGCATATACATCGTCGATCGCCCGAACTCAGCGCAGTCGGTAGTATCGATCGGGCAGGTCGGCGTTGACCGGATGAACCCGGACTACGTTTCGATACAGGTGATGAACGCTATTCTCGGCGGCGGCATAACGTCGCGTATCAGCATGAACCTTCGCGAAGACAAGGGTTATACATACGGCGCTAACAGCGGCTGGGTATATCGACGCGGAGCCGGGCCGTTTCGTGCGGGCGGCGATATTCAAACGTCTGTAACCAAGGAAGCCGTGATCGAGTTTATGAAGGAACTGAACGGCATTCGCGGCGGCATTCCGGTGACGCAGGCCGAGCTTGAATACAACAAGCAAAGCATCATTCGCCGCTTTCCGGCAGGATTCGAAACTGTCGGCGCTGTCTCGGCACAGCTTTCGAACATAGTCGTTTACGGTTTGCCGGACAGCTACTTTAACGATTACATCGCGAAGGTAAATGCAGTGACCGTAGATGATGTGAATCGAGTTGCAAAGAAATATCTCGACCCCGACAAAATGGCAATAGTCATAGTCGGCGACCGAAAGGTGATCGAACCCGGATTGAAAGAGATCCCAACCTGGGGATCGACCATCCGTTTTCTGGACAACGAAGGCAAGCCGCTAAACTAAGCGAAAATCGCTACAAAAATAAAGAGGCCGTCTGAAAAGGCGGCTTCTTTTGTTATCGGTGTAACATTGAATTAGCGGTATTCGAAACGTTTTTCTTGCTCCGTGTTTTTCTGTGTGTTTCCGTGTATTCTGTGGTTTCTGCATTGGCATTAACCACAGAAATCACAGACCACACGGAACAAACACGGAACAAAAACTCCGACCCTTTCGACGATCTCTATTTTCTGATAAGTACCACGGGCGACTGTTCGGCATCGAGGATCTTGGTAAAGAAATCTTTGACGCCGGCATATTTGTCGGCCGCGATGGTGATGCGATTCATTGTGATCGACCGTGTCAGGATCAGCTTGCCATCTTTTGACTCATACTTTGTCGAGTACTTGCCGAAATTCGTTTCCAGATTGACCGCGTCCGGCATTTCGTCCACGACGAATCCGGCCGGCAGAACGTATGTCACCTTTTCGCGCATCGCATTTGAATCGAGCTCGATCGGGTTGGTGCGTTTCGGTTCGGTCAGGGCGACTGCGTTTCGGCGGCCGACGATCACTGGTTTGAAAACGAGCAGACGATTTTGCATCAACTGCCCGTACCGATCAGCCGAAAATTCTACGTCGAGGTCAAAGCCCGCTTGGGCCTGCTTGTCCGTGGCCGTCATATTTACCAGTTGTGCTCCCGTTGCACCGCGCGTCAGCCATCCTTCGATCGCTTTCTTGTAATCGCCCGGTGAAAGGCCGCGTTGTTCGCGCCTGAAATATGATGACGTCTGCCCCGATGTCCTTTCCTTTATCACGCCCTTGATCGCGCCGAATTCGCTCAGGCTTACTTCGATATTGCGGTCGAGCAGGTCGGTCTCAGGCGGCGTGACCGGCATTTTTGCGATGCCGCCATTTTCACCCGCGATTATCAGCGCGTTGCTGCCTTGCAGGTAATCGGGCAGATCGCCGACCGGCGTGAACTGGTCCGTCGCGTCGAAGATAAGCAAACGGCCCAATTTCGGATGCGTCATCACGGTCGGCGAGATCGTTCCGTCGCTGACCTTTACGGCGAGAATGCAGTGGTTGAACTGACGCGGCGATGCCCATTCTTCGCGGACGAAGGTCGGGTCGCCGGAAAATATCGCTATCGGATAAGCATCGATCTTTAGCGTCCTTAACAAGGCCCGCATCAGGTTGGCCTTGTCCTTGCAGTCGCCATAGCCTCTGCTCAGGACGAGATTAGACGGCCGCGGTTTATAGCCGTTTCCGTGGCCGACGCCGATGTCGATCGAGATGTACTGAAGATTTTGAACGTAGCTGCCGATGGCCTGTATCTTTTCGAGTTCGGTCTTGGCGTTGACCGTTAGGTCGCGTGCCTTGATAGCGATCGCATCATCGATGACGACCTGCGGATCATAGAGCGTCGCCGCCCAACGCGAAACCTCGAGCCAGTTGGCGAAGGCCTTGTTCACCGATTGGGCCGCATTGTCCGGTGCGTAATTAACGGCGATGCGCGGCGCCAGATTTCCGACGGCAGGGCTCAACGGCTCATCCGGTATAGGCGCCAGATTTCGCATTTCCCAAACATAATTCGACCCTGTTGCCGATGGCTTAACGTCTGCCGAATTGAAGGTTATGCTCGATGCCTTCCATCCTTGCGGCAGGTTTAGCGAGTAACGGGAAACGATGGTCGGAAGATGATTTTGGAACTGCCATACGTCCTGATAGAACAGCGGCGTATCTTCTGAAACGACGGTATAGCCGAATACGTGGCCGGTATCGACCTCGCCTGTCGCGTCGATGATCTTTAAGCGGCCTTCGTTATAGACATCTTCCGGATCGGCGATGATGTCGAGCACGGTGCCTTTTTCGTAACTTTTTGTCGTGCCGTCAGAGCGCATCAGCCATGCCTGTATGTCGCGCACGCGTCCGGCGCTGACCAGATAAAAGGCCCTCGCGATCGCGTAGCGGCGGCCCTCGCGATTTAGCAATTTTACAGCGTAGTTCTCTGTCGTCACCAGCTTGCCGTCGCCGCCGAGCGTAACGGACTGCTCGTCATGCAGCACGACCGCGCTGACATCTTTTTCGTAAGTCGGTGTCGAAACGGCTGCGGCCTGACGCATCCACGCCGGCGGATCACCGGCAAAGGCCGGCATGGCGGACAATATGATCGCTGCGAATCCGACAAAAAGAAATCTGAACTTCATTAAAAGCTCCTGCGGCAAAGAAGCCGGAGAGAGGTTTCTCTGTCCGGCACGCTGCATTATTGGGCTTGTCTGACCGTTACTATGTGGGTGTCGTTCTTATGAAACGCATCAAAAAGCCCTTTTACAGCCTTATAATTAACCGCTTTAAAAAGCGTGAAGCCGTTATCGCCGAAGTAGAATGAACGCTTGTATTTGAGCGTATTGCTTGGCTCGTCAAATGTCATGTCAGATTTAAGGCTGCTAATTCGGGCCGGATCGGCGACCGGTGCCGGGATCGTAGGATTTTCGAGTTGATACCCTTTTGGCAGTGTTATTTCGATATCGTCCTCTTCCGTCCATGGGAAATGGAAGAATATCGGATATTTCCGGTCGGCCGTTGCGAAAGCGGGCGGTGCGCCGTATTCGAAAAAGCCGGGCTGCAGGAACATCCGCTTTCCGGTCTTTTGAGCATAGCTCGGCACGACGATCTTGTATTGATATGTGAAAGGCTTTTCGGGGTCAGAAACATTCTCGATCGATATGTTCGATAGTTCTGCCGTGCTCATCAGTTCTTTTACAGCATCTTTGAGCGTTTCCTCTCGTTTGTTCTGCGAGTCCTTGTAGTTGTCCATCTTATAGGTCGTAGAAAGATGTCCGGTGTATTCGATCTTTACGGTGCCTGTCAGCGTTCCGTCTTCCCCGAGTGTGAATTTGCCGCTTCGTTTTGCGACCGAGTCACCTGGTTTTGAGGCCGGCGTTTCGCTGGTGATGTAATCTTTATAAGCGAGCAGGAGCACACCAGTCGCTTCCTCATTCCAGTCAAGCATGCCGAGCGGCACAAAGCGGTCGCCCGGGGAATAATATTTCCAGCGGCCGTTTACCTTTACGGCGACGGACGAAAAATGGATGAACGACTCATGCGCACGCTGCGGGTCAAAGAATAGTTCGCTGCGGTCGCCGCCAAAGGCAAGCCGCGCCTCGAGGCCCAGGGAATCTGCCAATGAAGCAAACAACTCATTGATCTCGGTGTCGCGGCCCTGCAGTTTTTTGTAGGTGTCGGAGCTTGATTTGTTAGGCTTTATCTCGTCTTTCTGCTCGTCGGTCATCGTCGTGTCATAGGTAATATTTTTTACCTTGTTCTTGCAGAAATCATAGAGCTTTACCATCTGATCTTCCGGTGCGGTCGCTCCGGCGGTGATCTCGGCAGCGGCGGCCTTAAGCTCTTTTCCCGGTTTCAGGGTATCCTTAATGCCCCATTTGCTGACGATATAGCCGCCGGCTCGCGACCAAAAATCATTACTGGTCTTGACCTTTTCAAATGGATAATAGAGAAGCAGCCAGGAACGCACTTCGTCCTCGGGCGGCATATACGGCTCTGACTTGATCGCCGGGACATTGGTCAAAGATGCACGGTAAAATCCGCCCTTGTCCTTGACGAACTTACTATCCATATTAAAGGTCAGGTAGTTGGCGTTTAACGCGGGCTTAAAGAAATATGTGATGTTTTGTATCGGCACGTCGTGCTGAAAGGTCATCCGCATATCTTCGGCCGATCCGTTTGCGTAAACTTCTTCGTAACGGTATTCAAAGATCACGCCTGTCTCGATGCCCTGAACGGCAAATGATTTTGCCTTTATCTTCACCTTATCGGTTTTGGCGATCTCGCGGTCGAAAACGTCATTTTTCGTCAGCTCTATGATCGTGCCGTCCTCTTTAATAACGCGGGCGACAATGCCGCGGATCTTTATTCCTTTAGCGAACGGGATATCCACCTTGCTGTATTTTTCGCGGCCACGCTCGGTAAACACCTTTACCCGAATATAGTGTTTCATCACCATACTTTCGGCGTTGCTGTCGTCCACGCGGACCTCCCAAAAGATCACTTCGGCATCGGCATCACTTTCTACCTTCGGCGACTTCATTTGGCGCTCTGCCGGTGTAACCTCACGCCATTCATCGCCGGCAAAAGCCGTTATCGAAACAGCCGCCGCAAAAAGGGCAAGCGCCGTCACGCGGGAAATCTTGCCGATACAAAAACTTCTCATATCTACCTCTAGCCTGAATTTTTACTTCCAAAGGGTGGTTTGGGCCGCGATCCGCTTTTGTAAGTTGTCCCATGGGACGAAATACGTCAAAAGTGGTTCGAGTCGAGAGAAGTTTACATAAACCGGTTGTCGAAAGCAATGATAATTTTGCGCAATTGGTTCGCGTCGTTCATTTGGGTTATAATCCCGTTTTTACTAAGCGATAGTACATTTTTGATACAACACAGGAGAGCATGAATGGCGGTAGATTTTTCTAAGATCCAGGAGCTTCTCGGCGACGATGCGGGCACGCTGTTAAACCACGTATCCACAACAATTCCGAAAGAAAATATTCAGGTGCCCGGCGGTGATTTCGTCGATCGCGTCTGGATGTACTCGGACCGGAATCCATCGGTGCTGCGCAGTATGCAGTCGTTGTACGATCACGGACGGCTTTCGGGGACGGGATATTTGTCGATCTTGCCGGTCGATCAGGGCATCGAACATTCGGCCGGAGCATCGTTTGCGCCTAACCCGCAATATTTCGATCCGGAAAATATCGTCAAGCTTGCTATCGAGGGTGGTTGTAATGCGGTTGCGTCGACGTTTGGCGTGCTCGGTTCGGTCGCACGGAAATACGCGCACAAGATACCGTTCATCGTAAAGATCAATCACAACGAACTTCTGACATACCCAAACCAATTCGATCAGGTAATGTTCGGCACAATTGAACAGGCCAGGAATATGGGTGCGGTTGCCGTCGGAGCGACGATCTATTTTGGTTCGGACCAATCGACGAGGCAGATCACCGAAGTTGCCGAGGCTTTCGCTTACGCACATGAACTCGGGATGACGACGATCCTTTGGTGTTATCTTCGCAATCCGAAATTCAAAGGAGCCGAGGGCGATATGCATACGGCGGCCGATCTGACCGGACAGGCAAATCACCTCGGCGTGACGATCCAGGCGGACATCATCAAGCAGAAATTGCCCGAGCGAAACGGCGGCTACAATATGCTCAATACCGAGAGCAGCTATGGCAAGACAAATAAGAAGATCTATACGGAATTGACCAGCGACAGCCCGATCGATCTCGTTCGTTATCAGGTGGCAAATTGCTATATGGGACGCGCCGGGCTGATCAATTCCGGCGGGGAATCGAAGGGTGACAGCGATATGGCAGATGCCGTCCGCACGGCCGTGATAAACAAACGCGGCGGCGGCACCGGACTGATCTCCGGTCGCAAAGCATTTCAGCGGCCAATGGCCGAAGGCGTCGAACTGCTCAACGCCATTCAGGACGTATATCTGGCAAAAGAAATAACGGTCGCTTAGCAGAACAACCGAAAAAAAAACGCGAAAGACGCTAAACGGGAATTTCCTGTTTAGCGTCTTTCACGTATTTAACGGTTATCTGGTCAGAAACGGATTCGATACTCTTTCTTTGCCGATCGTCGTGTTCGGGCCGTGGCCGCATAGGACATTAAAATCGTCGTCATAGGTCATAACATTTGCCATGATCGATTCGATAAGCTGCGCGTGATCGCCGCCTGGCAGATCTGATCGGCCGACCGTTCCGCTGAAAAGGCAGTCGCCGGTGAAAATGGTTCGCTCTGTTTCTTCCGCCAGAACGATATGTCCCAGTGTGTGGCCGGGGCAATGGCGAATAGTAAACCGAAGGTCACCAACCTCTAGAACTTCGCCGTGAGAGACGTTTCGCGTGATCTTTGGCGGATCGGCGTAATCAAAGCCCAACGCTGATAGCTGATGCGTCGGAATTCCCATCAACAGCGGCTGCTGAGGCAATGCGTAATATAGGTCTTCTTCGTCTTTGTGGATAAGAATGTCGGCCTCCGGGAAGCTTTCGTGGAGAAAGCCGGTGCCGCCGATATGATCCAAATGCCCGTGCGTCAGGCAGATCGCCTGCAAATCAAGGCCGTTTTCATTAACGAAGTCGACGACGGTGTCAGACCTTTCACCCGGGTCGATACAGATCGCTGCTCGGGTCTTTTCACAGGCGACTATGCGTGTATTCTGCTGAAACGGCGTTTGTACAAAGGTTTCTATGATCATTTTAATGACAGCATTCTATCTATTATAGGTTCGGCTTCAAAATTGCCTATACGTCTATCAGAGAGGACAAAAAGAATTGCGTCCCGATAGGTCTTTTCATCAGGCACACCTGTAAAGCAGGGAGTTTCCAGGTCGGTCAGGCTAAGGTAGCTGATAATGCAGGCGAGCAGCATCCATAAGAGTATCTCGTTATTGGTGCCAATGGGATTGTGTTTTATTACTGCATCGCGGTCATTCCGAATGCCGTCGCAGATACTGGCAAATTCCGCTTCGCTAATGAAAGCCATTTGATGATTACACCACATTGCCGATCGGCAAAACAATGAACGGAAATCGAACGCCGTCGAGTATCATTAGCGTTCTGTGTATCGAAAGCGAACGTATGGTTTTCAACCGTGTTTAATCCGCACATTAAAAAAATACTAGATTTTTAGGAAAATAGGGCACTTTCATTATTTGGCACAGTGCTTGCTGATATAAGGGTATCTCGGAAGGTATTACTTTGACATCGCGGAATGACAACTGAAGGAACGCCGGGAAAACCGGTCGCAGGGTCAAACGATACAAGCAGGGTTACGCGATGTTAACAATTTGAGGAAAGGGCCTGATTGCTTGGGGGAAATCTTCGAGTGTGGGCACGAAGACTAGGTCGGCCTTTTCCTCAATCTAATTTTTCACGATCTTTGAAAATCGAAACCTGAAACGCTTCTTTTAATAGGGTGAACAATAATCCAGTAATGGATGAACTTAATTCCAATCTAAAAATCCTTCGTCACGCTTTCATGTTATCGGTTTTCATAGGTGTAACCGGAGTCTTCGCATTAGAAGGCTCCGGTTTTTCTTTATTCTCGTACATTAAATAGTAGGTTTGGTGCATTCCCAGCTTTTCATAGACACGCTGGGCTTTTTCGTTTTCCTTTTCGACATACAGCCTGAATCCACAGACATTGCCCGCCTCGGCGGCCTTTGCTTTAACGAACTCGTACAGCTTTCCGTAAAGCCCCGTACCGCGAAACTCCGGGCGGACGTAAACGCTTTGTATCCACCAGAACCAGCCGTTTCGCCAATCGCTCCACTCGTGCGTGACCATCAGTCCGGCCGCGACTTCGCCATTTTCTTCGGCAACGACGTAAAAGCCTTTCTTTTCATCTGAAAATACAGCCGAAACACCGGCGGTCAATATATCGCTATTTAATGTTTTGCCTTCCGTTTCGAGAGCCATTGCCTGGTTGAATGCGACCAGAGATGCGGTGTCCTCGATCTTTGCAATCCTTACCTTCATAACTTGACGAACAACTATGTGACCTTTAATCTTGAGTGTTTTGCGGAGCGAGGGCGCCTCTGGTGTCAGCGTTCGAAATAGATCAGTAAATATAAAATTTTTTCGCCTTCGGGCTCATGAGGACAAGAGTGTCCTCGCTCCACTACATGAAACTTCGGATACTTTATCACGGCAATTGTTTTGACGGCGTTTCGTCGGCCGCGATATTTACAAAATTTTATCGTGCAAAGATCGACGCCGATGCGGACGTGGCCTATACGCCGACGATGCATCGCGCGGGCAATGCCTTTGACCGCGAACAGCTTGACGGCGACGAGAATGCGATCGTCGATTTCAAATATTGCCCTGATGACCGCCTGACTTGGTGGTTCGATCATCACCAATCGGCCTTTCTCTCGCCCGAGGACGAAGCCCATTTCACGGCGGGAGCAAGCGGCAAAAAGTTTCTCGATATAACGAGCAAGTCGTGCGCCGAGTTCATTGCCCGTGTCGTAAAAGAGAAGTTCGATTTTGAGGACGAGAGCCTCGCCGAGCTGATCGAATGGGCACACATTATCGACGGTGCTCTTTACGAATCGCCGGCACAATGCGTCGAGCTGCGTTCGTCGGCATTAAAGCTGATGCAGGTGATCGAGGGTGAGAAAGATCCGGCATTTGTTGAAAAGATCATAACAATGCTTACGCATATGTCGCTCGACGAGATCATAGAAAGCCCTGAGATACAGGCAAAACTCACGCCTATTTTGGACCAGCACTGGAAGACGGTCGAGGTGATAAAGGAACGCTCGACGGCGGAACGCGGCGTGGTGAGTTTTGACCTCGTCGGCACCGGCATCGAGGGCTATAACAAGTTTATCCCTTACTATTTTCACCCCGAGGTGACATACGTCGTCAGTTTAAGCCAGAGCAGCTTTCGCACAAAGATCTCAGTCGGCTCAAACCCGTGGGCACCGCGGCCGCGCACGCACAATATCGCCGAGATCTGCGAACGATACGGCGGCGGCGGCCATGCCGTGGTCGGCGCCGTTTCGTTGAAACCTGACGAGGTAGATCTTGGGCGAAAGTATATGCAGGAGATCTTAGAGGAATTGCGGTTTGCAGATTAAATTTTTTCTCCGCTAATGGGCAATCGGCATGATGCCAGATTTTCTTGAGGCCGCAATATCCACAATCCAGTAACCGGGAATATTCCTTCTGAAGTTGGAAATATTCCCGTTGTACTTCCTGTCACCTTCAACATAAGCTGCACTAAACGATTTTAAGGACGCTCGATTTCTCGTGTCCGCACCGAGCAAACTTGAAAGAGTTGCGCTGATAGTTCCGTCTTCGCTGTAATCTCTCAGATTTACATTTCCCATCATAGTTGTTTCAAGAAACGCCGATACTCGATGCCCCGAATCAAGATAAAAACCTACAAAAGCGTGTCCAGGAATTATGATGATTATTGGATCGATGCCAATTTTACGCAATATCGAAGCAAACAAAACACTTCCGTCCAAGCAATTGGATTGAGACGTGCGTATCGAATCCTCAAGGAAACGGACATATTGACTCTGAAATACGGTTGACGTGCCCGAAGTAGTGGTGACCGAACTATACCTGAAACCTCTTCGCTGGAGAGAATTCCAAATTGCAGCAACTTGTAATAGCACATCTTGCTGTGTTCCTTGGTAACCAGAAAAAGAATTAACCATCCTAGTGTTAAGTGCCTCGCGAAGTATCTGATCTATCCAAGGGTGATCCTCGTTCACATATGCGGCCACCATCCACGGCATATCAGTTCTCCGACCGTTGCTTTGTACCCACCACAAAGGGGCATCATTTACTGATCGAACACGAATAGGTTTTGTTTTTGTGCCAACGAGTTTTCCGTTCATGAATAACGTAAAGATAGCGTTCACAATTGTCGGCTGTCTAATATTCGTAAGGACATCGTAGCGGTAATTTATTGTTGGAATCACATCATATTTCATTCCGCTGCGAGGTAAAACACCTTCATAAATACTTGTCTCAGCAACTCTCGGCATAGTTACAATTAACTTAATTTTTGCTCCATCGATCGGGGCAACAACAGATATACCAACCATACTTAACCCACTGCCAATTAGGCTTGGATCCCTGGTGAAGTTAGTTGGTAACTTGAAAGTGGCGGTAGTAATTAGAAAAGAAGGAAATAATTGGTTATCCATTACCACATTTGGTTCCCAAATGATGTTCTGTCTTTGCGATGAAGATTCTCTGCTTGTTGAATTTCTGGTTCCTGGTAATGTTACCGACGGTGATTTTGTTGTCTCAGCCAATTGTTGCGGAGACAATTCAATGTCCATCTTCTCTAAGGACTGACGGTTTAAAGTACCTGTTTCCCGAAGTCCGTTCCTTCTTTGAAAGTTCTTGATTGCTGCGCGAAAGGAATCATCCATTACTCCCGAGACATCACCCTGATACAGTCCGTCCGCTTTTAATATTGACTGGGCTTCTCGAATCTGATCTTTTGTAACTCTGAATACTCGAGGCGATTCGGCGGAGATTTGGGTAAACGCCACTGAAACAAATAGAAACGTGTTCAGCACTAGCACGGAAGAAAATATAATTATTCTCTTTTTATTTGAAACATTCATTGATAACGCACCATTGAGAAAGTCGTAATAGACGAGTTCTTTATACTCTGGATCTACGATCCGGTCAATCGTTGGGTTGTTGTTCTATGTTTGCACCGACAAGAAAACCTAGCAAAACACACTGGAAGTGATAGTTCTGCTAGGCCTACTTGTTAAAGAGAAATGAGCTGACTGCTAATTTTTTTGGAAGACCATCGTCGATGTGTTCGCGCCGCGCGGTGTGGTCGATTCGCGATCGACCGTTAGCGTTTTGCTGTCGGCTGAGAGTTTCCACGTTTCCTTGGTGGTCATCGTGACCTCGCCGTTCGGGCCGGTGAATGTTCTCGACGAAGAAAGCTTTAACGAACCGTCCGCCTCGACGTTTCCTTTATAGGTGACGGGCATCTTGCCCATCGGGCCTTCCATTTCGCCCTTGATCTCTTTTCCATCGAGCGCATAGGTCGTCGTGCCGTCACCGCCGCCCATCCCGCCTCGTCCCATTCCGCGTCCGCCGCCGGGAGCACCAGCCGGAGCACCTGCGGGAGCATCGTTCGGCGGCAGGCGTTTGGACGCCGTTTCGACCTTGATCTCCTTGTCTGTCTGAGCCACCGTCAGCGTGATCGAGTCGACACGCATCCGCTCGTCAAGCTTTGACTTGGCCGCATCCAGCTTCCAGGTCCCCGAATAGTTTGCCTTCTGAGCAAACGCCGCTATCGAAAGCATCCCAACAGCACACACCAAAAACAAAAGTTTTTTCATGATGATATCTCCATCCAAAAAATTAAATTTTTCCGCGCCAGTTTAGACGCTTCAAAGCCCGTTTGGGTTTTTCTAAATCTGTAAAGAATTGTAAATGGTTAAATAACCGGAATATTTTCATCTTGCTCATTCTTGTTCTTCTTGATCTGTGGTCGGTCTTTTTTTACCACGGAACATGATGAACAAGAACGAACAAATCTGAATAAAGATCAATCCGAAGCCGCTTATGCCTCAACAGGTTGTCCATCGCCCTTATTTAAATGGCTGTTTTTGTATCCATAGAGAGCGTAAACAAATATTCCTACAACCAGCCAAACCGAAAAGCGTATCCAGTTTGTAACTCCGAGCTCGGTCATCAAATACAAACACGATAAAAGGCCGAGGATCGGTATCAGCGAGAGTTTCTTGGTGAGGCTAAGATATACGAGCAGCACCGCGACGATAGCGAAAAAGATCATCGGTATCTTGTGCGAGAAGGCACCGAGCATACTTTCGCCTTCGGCCGGCTTAAGCGTCAGGAAATCGCTGAGGAAAGTAGGGTTAAAATAATATATCGTGCCGAAAACGATTATCAGTAAGACCGGCAATATAAACTGAGAGTTGATATACGGCACGTACCGCGTTCCGCTCTCCTTAAATTCTTTGTCCTTAAACAATACACCTGCGCAGACGACTACGAAGGCGAATAGCGTTCCGATGCTGGCGAGATCGGTGACCTCGGTCAGGTTCATAAACAACGCCGGAACGGCAACGACGATGCCCGTGACGATAGTCGCAAACCACGGCGTCTTGAATTTCGGATGAATAGACGAAAAGATCTTCGGCAAGAGACCGTCGCGGCTCATCGCCATCCAGAGACGCGGCTGGCCGATCTGGAATACGAGGAAAACGGTCGCCAACGCGATCACCGCGCTTACCGCGATGAGGCCCGCAACCCACGGAATGTTCGCTCCCTCAGGCCCGAAAACGAATGCCAGCGGATCGCCGACATCGAGCAATTTATAGCTGACCATTCCGGTCAGCACCAAGGCGACCGCGATATACAGGACCGTACAGATCACCAACGAAAGGATCATCGCTATCGGCAGATCGCGTCTCGGGTTCTTGCATTCCTCGGCCGTGGTCGAGAGTGCGTCAAAACCAATGTAAGCAAAGAAAACCGCCGACACGCCCTTTAGCACGCCCGTGATGCCATTCGGTGCGAAAGGCGACCAGTTTTCCGGGTTGACGTAATTCAGTCCGAGGAAGATAACCAGCAAAATGATGCCGATCTTCAGCACGGTCATTATGTTCGCCGCAAATTTCGATTCACGGATGCCTATAAATACGAGCGTCGTAATGACGAGCGTTATGAGCAAAGCCGGAAGATCGGCGACGATCGGGATGCTGCCGATGTGCGGTGCGTTCGCCCATGCCAGATATCCATCGACCTGCCCGCAATTCACCGCCGCATCCGCCGCACTACAACCTTTGGTCAATGCGTCAACGGTCGCTCCGTCGGCGACTGCTTTCTGTACAGCATCAAAACCTCGGCTCGCCGTCAGAAAATCCATCGTGAAATTCAGAGGAATATCGATGCCGTAGCCTTTTAAAAGTCCGGTGAAATAATCGCTCCACGATATGGCGACGGCGATGTTGCCGATCGCGTATTCGACGATGAGGTCCCAGCCGATGATCCACGCGATGAACTCGCCCATCGACGCATACGCATAGGTATATGCCGAACCGGCGACCGGAATACGCGACGCAAATTCCGCATAGCAGAGAGCAGAGAACGCACACGCCGTCGCCGTGAACACGAAGAG
>Ga0193752_1000173_pt1 | contig 82230 bp, 58 predicted proteins | sample H1c1metaG_FD_144924 | JGI IMG/M metagenome (GOLD analysis project Ga0193752, IMG submission 144924) | Soil microbial communities from a riparian zone of the East river system, Colorado, United States - H1c1 | ecosystem: Environmental > Terrestrial > Soil > Riparian zone | place: USA: East River... | reverse complement strand
CGTTGCTCGTTGTAGGATGGTTAAAGACCGAGCCATAGGAGCACTGCGGCGCGACGGACAATGCTTCGACGCGACGCGTCGGGGCCGCTTGAGTGCGTCATCACCGAAACTGTCAGTTCAAATCGAAATTACTTCAGAAAATTCAATTTAAGCGCTCACTGTATATCGACGCGTAGCGTCAAGTATTCACGAACGAAACGCAGCGCTCCTATGATTCGGACGTCCGTTTAGTTATGCGACGTGAAAATTAATAAGGAGCCCGCTACATATTACAATTTAAACTAAAGGCTGATCTGGCTTGTCAGGATCGGCGATAAGCAGATTCAGGTAACCCCGGTCCCAGCGAACTATGAATGCGAATACTCTGTGTGCGATGAATTTCAAAGACTTTCAAGTCCCCAACACGCCTGCCTACGCCAGCCCTTCCAACTACGCACCCACTATCCCCGACGCGTAGCGTCGAAGCACTCACGAACGAAACGCAGTGCTCCTATGGCTCGGCCTTTAATCATCCTACGAAGTGCAACACTTCCTAACTACATCCCAGGTACGCAACTTAAAATCAACGTACGGCCAGTAGCTCAAAAGCTCCCTAGACTCTGTGTGTGATGGATTTTAAAAACTTTCAAGTCTCCACACCCCTTTTTTCCCCAGCCCTTCCAAGTAAGCACCCACGATCCCCGACGCGTCGCGTCGAAGCAGTCACGAACGAAACGCAGTGCTCCTATGCCTCCGTCTTTAATCATCCTACGAAGTGCAACACTTCCTAACTACATCCCAGGTACGCAACTTAAAATCAACGTGCGGCCAGTAGCTCAAAAGCTCCTTAGACTCTGTGTGTGATGGATTTTAAAAACTTTCAAGTCTCTACACCCCTTTTTTTCCCAGCCCTTCCAAGTAAGCACCCACGATCCCCGACGCGTCGCGTCGTCGCATTGTCCGTCGCGCCGCAGTGCTCCTATGGCTCCGTCTTTTACCATCCTACAGCGAGCAACGCTTTCATCGCTACATTCATGGCGTATCCCCTAAAACCAGCGTACGGCCGGTAGCTCATAAACTTGAAGTAGCACTAAGCACTCCTTTCCCGCCATAAAACCGGGTATTTCCACGCATGCGATAGATAATGGGAAATAATATCACGATGGCCAGCGCTAACAGATAGAGCCACCCCGCTGCACCTGGTTCGGCGATCTGTCCCAAATCCCCTTTCTCATAAGTGGAATGATCCCGGTGATGACATAGGCAGCAAAAACTTTCCTCTACGAAGTCATCATTTTTTGCAATCGGCATTCCCGATAATGAACGAGTACATTACCTTTAACGTCGCTGCCTCCGGGACGTCGACATTGTACTGACCCAGGGCTGCACCACGTAACGAACAACCTATGAAAACCAATCGGCGTCAATTCTTATATGCTTCGGCATTAACCGGGGCCGCAGTGGCCACGGCCGAGCTCGCACGTGCGGGTGACCACATCATCGATCGCAAGCCGCTTCTTGATACCAGGCAAGCAAACGACGTATCGGGCGCAGGCAAGTTGAGCATCTTTTCCAAGAACCTGCACTGGCTTGGCTACGACGAGATGGCTAAGGTAGTCGCGGATCTTGGATTTGATGGCATCGATCTTACCGTACGTCCCGCCGGTCATGTATTGCCGGAGCGTGTCACTACGGACTTGCCGAAAGCGGTGGAGGCAATCAAGAAAGCGGGCTTGTCCGTTTATATGATCACGACGGCGATCGACGACGCTACCGCTCCACATACCGAGGCAATACTGAAGACCGCCGGCAGTCTGGGTATCGGTCAATATCGGCCCGGGTGGTTCAAATATGACGCCAAGCGGAACATTGATGATTACCTGGCTGATACCACATCAAAATTGAAGGACCTCGCAGAGTTGAGCGGCGAACATAAGATCGTGACGGCCTATCAAAATCACTCCGGTGAATTCTTTGGCGCGCCGATCTGGGATCTGCAGGCAGCGTTGCGAAAGATAAACTCGCCCTGGCTACGGTCACAATATGATATTATGCATGCCACGGTTGAAGGCGCCAACGCATGGCCCATGGGTCTGGAGCTCGTGAGGCCTTATATCTCCAGCGTCGACATCAAAGACTTCATATGGGAGAAGAAAAATGGCAAATGGAGTGCGCAGGTGGTGCCCCTTGGCGAAGGTATGGTGGATTTTAAGCGTTTCTTTTCAAAGGTCGCAGAGGGTGGATGGAAAGTGCCCCTATCCGTTCATTACGAATATCCATTGGGCGGCGTGGAAAATGGTGCTACGACTCTTACCATGAAACGTGAGGATGTGCTGCTGGCGATGAAAGCCGACTGCGTGAAACTGAGAACCATGATGGCATGATTCTAAAGATTGTCATTGCCGATGGATATACGCTTAATCCGGGCGACCTCACCTGGGAAGGTATTCGACGTTACGGAGAAATCGCCTACTATGATCGAACACCTGCCGACGAGATGCCGGTGCGTTGCCAGGATGCCGACGTCGTCGTCACGAACAAGGCACCCGTTAGCGCGGAAACGATCGCGCACGCACACCGGTTAAAGCTCATTCTGGTTACGGCGACGGGCTATAACATTGTTGATGTTGAAGCAGCCCGGAAGCACAACGTGATGGTCTGCAACGTACCCGACTATGGCACGGCGTCGGTCGCGCAACATACCATTGCCCTAATACTCGAGTTGGCGAATCTGGTTGGGGCCAACAGCCGTGCCGTTGCAGCAGGCGAATGGGCCTCCTGTCCTGACTTTGCCTTTTCCAAAGGACGCTTGATGGAGCTGCAAGGAAAGACTTTGGGCATTGTGGGACTCGGACGAATCGGCTCCCAGGTGGCACGACTCGCAGCAGCCTTCGACATGCGTGTGCTATATCACAGCAGGCAGCAGAAGACCTCGGCTATCGGAATCTACACGACGCTTGAACAGTTGGTAGCCGAAAGTGACATCATTTCATTGCACTGCCCGCTCACGCGCGAGAATACCAAATTCGTAAACCGCTCACTCCTGCAGACCATGAAGCCGACGGCGTGGCTGATCAACACCTCGCGCGGCGGACTGATAGATGAACAAGATCTTGCCGCTGCCCTTCATGAAGGAACGTTAGGATACGCCGCCCTGGATGTACTTTCGCTGGAGCCACCATCGCCTGACAATCCCCTGCTAAACGCACGAAACTGCCTGATCACGCCCCACAATGCGTGGCTAAGTCTTGAGGCGCGCACGAGAATTCTTCGTGTTACGGAAAACAATCTTGCCGGTTTTGTCGACAACAAGCCCGTCCACCTGGTATAGCAATATATTAGTAACTTATCGCCCTGTTGAACTCATACCCCATGAAAGTATTCAAAACAACCAGCAACATTATCATCGAAGCCAACGGTCAGAAATACAATGCCGGCGAACACGACTGGGATACCTTTATCAACCGGGACAATCTCGCCACGCATCTGCGCGAACATTTGGGTAGCGCCAAACCGGTTACCGAAGAGTGGTTTTCCGCGCAGACGCTGGAAGCCCCGATCGGTTCGCAGGAGATATGGGCTGCCGGCGTAACATACCTGCGTAGCCGCGACGCGCGCATGGAAGAATCCAAAGATGCGGGCGGCGGCACCTTCTACGACAAAGTCTACGAAGCCGCGCGTCCTGAGATATTTTACAAGGGCACGCGCCATCGTACAGTCGGACCGTTGGGTAAGGTGCGCATCAGGCGGGACTCCACGTGGAATGTTCCTGAGCCCGAGTTGACTCTGTTCATTACGACAAACGGCTCCATTGTTGGCTATACTGCAGGAAACGATATGAGCTCCCGAAGCATCGAAGGAGAAAATCCGCTTTACCTGCCTCAGGCGAAAGTATACGATGGCTGCGCCGGTCTCGGGCCTTGCCTTTACGTGCCTGGCCACCCGATTGATGAAAATACGCGGATCACCCTGGATATTAAACGCGGAGGCAAATCGGTATTCAGCAATTCGCTTGCCATCACACAGATGAAGCGTAAACATGTAGAACTGGCAGGCTATCTGTTCATGGAATGCAGTTTCCCCACGGGCGCGTTCCTGATGACGGGAACGGGCATCGTTCCGCCAAACGATTTTACGGTAGCCACCGACGATGAGATCCTCATCACTATTGACAACATTGGTACCCTGGTGAACATTGTGGCCTGATCACCCGGTGACTGGTACTTTTTCTTGCTTATTCAGGTAGGCAGTTCTTGGTCGATTTCGACGCGGCCCGGCTGACTACAAACCCAATAATCCATCGATATGAATCTCACTGGCAAACATTTAATCCGCGGCACGCAACGCGCAACAGGAAATGAAACCTTCCCTTCCATCCAAGCAGCGACGGGAAACACCATGGACCATTCATTTTACGAGGCCACGGATGAGGAAATCAACGATGCCGTGATGGGTGCTGTGGATGCATTTGAAACATTTGCAGCCGTAACGCACGCCACGCGCGCCAGGTTTCTTCGAACGATCGCTCAAGAGATAGAATTTTTGGGCGACATGCTCCTTGAAACGGCAAGTCACGAAACGGGGCTGGGGCTTGAGCGACTCCGGGGCGAGCGTGGACGCACGATGAATCAACTAAACGCATTTGCAGCATTCATTGATGATAACGCGTGGCTGCGCATCATCATCGATCGCGCCGACCCTGAAAGGAAACCACTCCCTAAGCCTGACCTTCGACAGATGCAGGTGCCCATCGGCCCCGTAGCCGTTTTCGGCGCCAGCAACTTTCCCCTCGCATTTTCGGTGGCCGGCGGTGATACCGCTGCGGCACTGGCTTCCGGATGTCCGGTAGTATTCAAGGCGCACCCCGCACATCCGGCAACCTGCGAACTGGTAGCGATCGCTATTATGCGGGCGGTTGAAAAGTGTGAACTCCCGGCAGGCACGTTTTCCATGTTGCACGGCAGAAGCCACCGTGTAGGCGGGACGTTGGTTATGCATCCGAACATCAAGGCAGTTGCTTTCACCGGCTCGTTTCGGGGGGGCAAAGCCCTGTTCGATCAGGCTGTGCGTCGTCCTGAGCCGATTCCTGTATACGCTGAAATGGGAAGCGTAAACCCCGTACTGATTCTGCCGTCGATAGCGAAACGAAACCGGACCAATGTCGCCAAACAACTGGCGGGGTCTATAACGTTGGGCTCAGGGCAATTCTGTACCAATCCGGGTTTATTAATGCTCACGGGTGGCGAAGAGACGCAGGCGTTTCTCCGGGAGCTCGCAACCGAGCTTGCGGCCATTCAGCCTGCCACGATGCTCACATCGGCAATCTGCCAGGCGTACATTGATGGTATTCAGGCGCAACGCGGCGTTACCGGCGTACAAGCGCTCACGGAAGGTCCGTCAGCAAAACCTTCGCCGCATCTGGCCACCGTCTCTGCCTCTGACGCGATGAATCATGTCCATGTATTGGAAGAAGTATTTGGGCCATCGTCAGTGGCGGTCGTGGCCGATTCAATGGAAGAGCTTTTGAGCTTCTGTAAATCGCTGCCGGGTCAGCTAACGGCAACGGTACTGGGCGAGGAGTCCGAGATCAGTCAGGCCGCGCCTCTTATCGATGTTCTCAGGCAAAAGGTTGGTCGCATCATTTTCAACGGTTACCCTACTGGCGTGGAAGTTTCACCCGCGATGGTTCATGGCGGGCCCTACCCGGCTACCACCGATTCGCGCACCACGTCTGTCGGTACGACGGCGATTTACCGTTTCACCAGGCCAGTATGCTTTCAGAATTTTCCACAGAGCCTTCTGCCGGTGGAGTTGAGAGACTGAAAAATTGACAATTGACAATTGACAATTTGAGCCGCCCTATCGGGCGACTGAAAACCAGCGACAATCATTCGGGCCAGTGCTCGCGGTAGCAAGCGCCTTAATTGTCAATTGTTAATTGTCAATTTTTTCTCCAGCCACTCGTTCACCTTGTCCCGTTGTTCAGGGTACGTCCAGTGTCCCGTTTCCAGTGCGAGAAATAACTCTTTGGGGGCTGAGATTACATTGTAGGCAGCATACATGGATGTCGGCGGGCAGGTTTCGTCATTGAATCCCCACGAATAGAGTCCGGGCACCTTGAGTACGCGGGCAAAGTTCACGACATCGTAATAGGGCACGGTTTCCAGCTTCTCCTTAGTGTTGTGGACTGCCCCATTATTCTTGTCGAAGAGATGCGGCCAGCCCCCTGCCCTGCCCTGAAGATATCCTGTTACATCACTAAGCGCCGGATAAAATGCAGCCAGGTATTTCACGCGGGGATCCAGCGCTGCCGTTACTATTGACAACGCTCCACCCTGACTACCACCCGTGACCGCGAGGTGCACGCCGTCGAACTGTGGTAACGAATACAGAAAGTCATTGGCGCGCACGCATCCGAGGTACACGCGCTTGTAATAATACCGGTCGCGATTATCAAGATTGTAAGTGAAGTAGTCGCTAAGGGCACCAGAGCGCAGATCATTGTATACACCCGGGTCCAGGTTGACGGGAATACCATGTATTCCAATTTCCAAAGTAATGATCCCCTTCTCCGCCATGGCTACATCGCCGGCATAGGGTCGCACACCGGCACCGGGTACCTTCAACAAGGCGGGGTATTTGCCGGCTGCTTTGGGTACGCACAAAATGCCGTACACACGGGCACCGAGCTTGAAGTTTTGAATGTTCACCTGGTATACATTCACCTTTTCCGTACAACGCTCGGGTATTAAAGTCATTCGCGCGTCGAGCGGGATAGCGGCCAGGTCCTTCTTGGCTTGATCCCAGAAGGCAACAAAATCCGGCCTCTCGGCAACGGTAGGCCTGATGGACAAAGGGTCAAACCCCGCGGTGCCCAACCCCTTATAGGTTTTTCCATCCACCTGAACCTCTGCGGTGCAACGCAGGAAGCCGGCAGTCTTCATCGTGCCGCCGTTAACAGTCAAGACTCCTTTCGGAGCTGCGACCGCCTCCTTCTTGATTGTGGGTTCCATTTTTTCGAGCCCAACCTGGTAGCTAATGGTCGCGTTGTGCAGGGGGTTTCCATTTTGCAGTACCGAGATCGTGAAGGTGACCGGCTCGCCAGTTTTGTAGGTCCAGTCCGCGTGTTCCGGCGCGACGACGACCTTAATAAATTGTTCAATAGGTTGCGCCTGCAGGCAGGTGAATGCTAAAAGCAGAAACAGGCCTGCGAACGACGAGCGTACGGAGATGTGATTAGACTTCATGATTATAGACAAAAAGAAATTTGATGAATCGATGCTACCGGCGTACCATAACCGGCCGCTTAATATACAACTTAGGTCCTGCGTATCGCCGGCAATTACAAGACCGGCAAGACTATGGTGTCTACGTCCGCAACGATGGTAAGGCTTCGTTTGGCGATGACATAATATCACTTATCGACAAACTCCGTAAGATTTCGGTGAATAAGTTGACTTCGACAGATAATACACTCAAATTCATCCATTCAATTTTTTAGTCGCGGAACAACCCCTGTGATACCCACGCGGGGGCTCTTATAGCAGTTCTGCATTGGCGATAATTTTTTATTAAACCTATGGTTATACCCCAGGAGGCTGTCTTTCAAAACAGAAGGCATGCGGCTTTTTTGCTAGGCGAGCGATTGTTGGAGTATCGAAATACCGACAACGTGGTAGTCGCCGTCCCCGGTGGAGGTATACACATGGGTGCCTACCTTTCCGAATTGCTTAATCTGCCACTGGATGTGATGCCCTGCCGGAAGATCAAACATCCGGCTGATCCTCAAAAGACCATCGGCGCCGTCAGCATCGGCACCGTGGTATTGCCGCAACAGGACCGTAGCCTCCCACAAGATTATATTTATCACCAGATTCAACTCCTTCAACATGTAATCGACATGCAGGCTCGTCACTATGCGGCTGCGCGTCCCACGCTGTCGTTTGAAGGAAAGACCATCATTGTGGTGGATGACTTATTGCTTACCGGCGACAGCGTACTGGCCTGCGTGAAGGCAATCCGAAAGCGCAATCCGTACAAGATCGTGGTGGCTGTTCCGAATGTAACGCCAGCGGCCACTGAACTCATCTCCGGATCGATCGATTCAATCGTCTATCTCACGATTGAACCCAACGCCGCGGCCCACCTTTATGCCGAATTTCCCTCCGTATCCGAAGAAGAGGTGATCGACATCCTGCGACAGCGCTCCAACGCCCTATTGCCTACTACTGTATTGTAAACTCGACGTGATGTTGGCGCCACGGGCACGCATCAACCTTCGCATAACCAATTTTCATAATACTGAACTCAGGTAAAGAATTCGGCGCAGGTGACGAGGTCCGTTTGACAGGCGTGCTGGTCAGCGTCATTTATTTGATACCTTCCTCAAAGAAATCGTCCAGTCACTTCCGCTAAGCACGTGGTACGTTTCAGAAAAGTTTCCCATGTTAACGGCTAATGAAAAGTTTAGCAAACTATTAAAATACCCAAGCGTCGTGCCTTCTTCCACCGCAGCGAAAGTAGCCACATAACGGACACGCTGATCAAACACCAACTTTCCCTTGTTCAAAATTCGCACCTGCAACCATTCGCCAACGCCGACACCGAGCTCGTTGAACGTGGTCCTGTCGATGTTCGTCCATACGTTACCATATTGAATATCCAACACGGGAATGCCACCCCTGACTTCCTGGTTACCGAAGACAGCCTTTTGATAGGGGATGCGAATTACCTCACCCGTGTAAAGCGGACCTACTTCGTCGAACGAGATGATACCCGAGGCAAGGCGTGCCCCCGTGTAGGCATAAACATCACGGCCATGGAATGTATATGACTCGCCGGAATTTTTGAGCCTGTTCTTCGCCTCGTCTATTTCCCTGACCTGATCGATGCCTAGTGACTCGGCAACGTGCGTAAGCGTCCCGTTGTCGGGCGTGACAATAAAATGCCCCGATTTCGTCCTGGCAACAACCGAGCGACGCGATGAGCCGACACCCGGATCAACGATCGATACAAACACCGTCCCTTTCGGCCAATATCCTGCCGCCTGACTGAGGCGGCAGGATGCCTCCCAGATATTGTAGGCAGGTATCTCGTGGGTGAGATCGAACATTGCCAGCTCGGATGAGACACCGAAAGCGACACCCTTCATGGCGCCTACGGCTGCGTCCTTCAATCCGAAGTCCGACTGGAACACGAGGGCCTTCTGCTGTGCACGCGCCGGAACGAACACCGCCGTCCACATCAACAGCGCTGTGCAGAGTTGAAATCTCAAACGAACGGGTGCATTCATAAAACCATTATCGATGCAGCAATATCCGTCACCGAGACCGGACTTTTACTTATCTTTGCCGCTAATTTTTCAATTCAGAAGCATGATCGCAGCAAATAATCTGTCGTTGCAATTCGGGAAGCGGGTGCTGTTCGACGACGTCAACATAAAATTCACACCGGGAAACTGTTACGGTGTGATTGGCGCAAACGGTGCCGGCAAGAGTACCCTCCTTAAAATACTGGCGGGCGATGTTGATCCTACGCGAGGGTCGGTGAGCATTGAACCTGGCAAACGCATGGCAGTATTGCGTCAGAATCACTTCGAGTTTGATGACGTTTCCGTTCTCGACACCGTGATGATCGGCCACGCCAAACTTTGGGGCATCATGAAGGAAAAGGACGCGATCTATGAAAAGCCTGACTTTTCTGAGGCCGACGGCATACGGGCCTCTGAATTGGAGAGTGAGTTCGCAGAAATGGACGGTTGGAATGCGCAATCTGACGCGGCCGCCTTGTTAAGCGGTTTGGGTATTACCGAAGAAGATCACACCAAACTCATGAAGAGCTTAAGCGGGAATCAGAAGGTGCGTGTATTGCTCGCACAGGCCATCTTTGGCAACCCCGACATCCTGATCCTCGATGAGCCAACTAACGACCTGGACATTCATACGGTGTCGTGGCTCGAAGACTTTCTGCTGGATTTTAAGAATACCGTGATCGTCGTATCGCACGACCGTCACTTCCTCGATACAGTTTGCACGCACATTGTCGACATCGACTTCAGCGCGATCCGATTGTATACCGGGAATTATTCCTTCTGGTATCAGTCCAGCCAGCTCGCGTTGCAACAGCGGTCTTCGGCCAATAAGAAGTCAGAAGACAAACGAAAAGAACTGCAGGAGTTCATTGCGCGATTCAGCGCCAACGCATCAAAGTCCAGGCAGGCAACCAGCCGCCGGAAGTTGCTGGAGAAGATCAACGTAGATGACATCCGGGCCTCGACACGGAAGTACCCGGCGATTATTTTCCAACAGAAGCGGACGGCAGGTGATCAGATCCTCACCGTTGACAACCTCGGCTATGCCAGCGATGGCAATCACCTGTTCAAAGGTCTGAGCTTTTTCGTTCGCAAAGGAGAAAAGATCGCGTTCATTTCGAAGGATAGCCTGGCCATTACGTCGTTGTTCAAGATACTGGCAAATGAAATCAAACCCACTTCGGGCGAATTCAAATTCGGACAGACTATCACAACGGCCTACCTACCCGTAAACAACGAAGATTTTTTTCAATCCGACGATAACCTTATCGACTGGCTGCGTCAGTTTGCAGAAGAAGAAAACAAGGACGAGATCTACGTTCGCGGCTTCCTGGGTAAAATGTTGTTCTCCGGAGAAGAAGTTTTCAAACGATGCACGGTACTTTCCGGAGGTGAGAAGGTTCGCTGCATGGTGTCACGCATGATGCTGGCAGGCGCCAACCTGCTGATCCTTGATGAACCGACCAACCACCTGGATCTTGAGTCCATCACCGCGTTTAACAATGCTTTGAAGGATTTTCCGGGGACTGTCCTTTTTACCTCGCACGATCACGAGTTTACCCAAACCGTTGCGGATCGCATCATTGAACTTACTCCTCGTGGGTTCATTGACAAGCTCATGTCATACGACGAATACATATCGAGCGACAAAGTGTTGGAGCAACAGGAAGTGCTATACTCATAGGGATAAAAAAAGTGGTCCAGGCGAATCCCGTCAGGATAAAGCCTGGACCGTGTAAAACACCCCCATTAATGGAGCCTGGATCGGCCCCAAGAATCTTTAATATCTTCAGCGCTCAATTGATAAAGTTCCTGGCCTGTTCGCTTACGTTGGTCCAGGAGATTCCCGTCAGGAAAATCCTGGACCGTTGTAAAACACCCCCATTAAATGGAGCCTGGAACGGCCCCAAGAATCTTTATTAATTAAGCCGACTTCAATAGCTAGTTATTTAATTTATTAGAGCCTTTTTCGATGCGGACGTAGACATACTTCATTATGTCTGCGTGCCCCTTCTTATTGGACTCATTCGTCTTTTGCTGCATCGTCAGCTTGTCGTCGCTTAACGATATCGCCCACTCCACAATTTTAGGCCCGGTTGCAACCGCGCTCGCGTGCAATTGGCTTTCCAAGTACAACAGCGAGTGGTTTTCGTTCAGGCGGTACGAACCACTGTCAACAGACGTGGCGTTGTTCACATACTTGCCATCGTTCCTGAACTCGATCCATTGTCCCGAAGTTGGGTTCTTGGCCACCTCCGTCTTGCCGGAAAGGATCTTCTGAACTTTCCACGTTCCGAGGATCGTTTCAATCTTTTTGTCCGGACCGCCCTTTTCCTGTGCGAAAGCTGAAGTAGTAATAAGTGCTATCGCTGTAAAAAGGACTGTAATTATCCGTGACATAGTCTTTTATTGAACTCCTTGCCAAAACGTTTTGTAAAAACCATGCCGAAGGAGCTTATCCCTGTTTTTAGGCCAGAAAAAGCGTTAAAGCCAGCGAGCGGTCAAAACGATGCGGAATATATTCCCCAGCAAGCGTGAAACTTTTGTACAAGTGCTACAATATGTTGGCATGCTTAACGACTCTCGAATAGTTGGCAACACAAAGAATTGTTTTACTAACTATGCTGTTCCGGCCTCCACTATACCGCTGTAAGCTGAAGCATAACATCAACCACCTTATAACCTGCCATGACGACATCGAAAGCTGCCACGAAAAATAAAGTTTCCCTCGCCTATGTATTCAAGACGATCGTGTGGCCGCGAAAGTCTCTATTAATGGTTGGGCTTGCGCTGATTATTGTCAGCCGGCTGTCGAGCCTGGTACTTCCCGCCGCGAGTAAATACCTAATGGACGAAGTGATCGCGAAGCACAACCTGGAGATGCTGAAGGTTCTCTTGTTGGCCGTTTCCGGGTCGATCGTGGTGCAGGCCATTACCTCCTTTCTACTTACCAAACTGCTTAGTGTCGAAGCTCAACACCTGATCTCTGTTTTGCGGGCGAAGGTGCAGCGGCACTTGCTCCGTCTGCCCATTGCATTCTTTGACAATAACAAAGCGGGTGCGTTGGTATCGCGCATCATGAATGATGTGGAAGGGGTACGTAACCTGGTAGGAACAGGATTGGTACAGCTCATTGGTGGTGTGATCAGCGCCGTTATCTCGCTGGTGATCCTCATTCGCATAAGCCCGATGATGACGGTTTGTGTACTGGTACCGGTGATTGTTTTCGGACTCGTATCGCTCAGGGCATTTGCGTACATCCGTCCCATTTTTCGCGAGCGCGGAAAGCTGAACGCGGAAGTGACCGGCCGTCTCACGGAAACGCTCAATGGTGTTCGCGTGATCAAGGGTTTCAATGCGGAAGAGCAGGAATACAACACCTTCGCGCTAGGTGTCGACCAACTGTTTCAGAACGTGAGGAAAAGCCTTACTTCGACGAGTTTAGTGACGAGTTCGGCCACGTTCCTGCTGGGTCTTGCTTCGACGGGCATCATGGGAATTGGCGGTTACCTGATCATCGACAACCAGATGACCATCGGCGACTTTCTCTCGTTTACGCTATTTCTCGGATTCATGATTGCGCCCATCGTACAGATGAGTAACATCGGCAGCCAGCTCACCGAGGCTTTTGCCGGCCTTGATCGTACCGAGGAATTGTTGGCCCTTGACCCGGAGGATGATTCAACCGTGAGGACGGAACGCATCGGAAAGATCCACGGGGATGTCGAATTTGAGCATGTGTCATTCGCCTACGAAACGGACAAGCGCGTGCTGCAGGATATCAATTTTACGTCGCCCGCGGGTACTGTTACTGCCCTCGTGGGAACCTCCGGTTCAGGCAAGACTACGATCGCCGGACTTGCCGCGTCGTTTCTTAATCCTGTTGAGGGGAGGATAACGGTGGATGGCATCGATCTGTCGACCGTTTCATTGAGCAGTTATCGCAGTCAGCTCGGCGTTGTGTTACAGGATGACTTCTTGTTCGAAGGTACTATTCGTGATAACATCCTCTTCCCGCGGCCGGCCGCTACCGAGGACCAATTGATGCGTGCCGCGCTTGCCGCCCACGTGCTTGAGTTTACCAACCGCTTCGAAAAGGGGCTTGACACGTTGATCGGAGAGCGGGGCGTCAAACTTTCGGGAGGACAACGGCAGCGCATCGCGATAGCTCGGGCGATTCTCGCCGATCCACGCATTCTGATACTGGATGAGGCAACGTCCAACCTGGACACTGAAAGCGAGGCGCTGATCCAGGAAAGCCTTCGCGTGCTGATGCAGGGGCGTACTACCTTTGTTATAGCACACCGGTTGAGCACCATACGACAGGCCAATCAGATCCTGATCGTTGAACACGGATCTATCGTGGAGCGCGGCACGCACGATGAGCTGATTGCCAGGAAGGGCCGCTATTTCGAGTTGTATACCTACCAGGCGCGTATCTGATGCGTTGACGCTCTCGCATACGCCAGCCGTTGTGAATCGATGAAAGACATAAAAAATTTGCCACAGCGGTGGATGCAAAGAATATAATTAATTAACTTTTGGGTACTAAACTCCCATCGCTATGGCAAAAAAAGCAAAGAAGACTGCCAAGAAAGCTGCTAAAAAAACAGCGAAAAAATCAGCCAAAAGGTCTGCCGTGAAGGCAGTAAAGAAAGCAGCTAAAAAAGTAAAAAAGGCCGCCAAAAAGGTCGCGGCTAAAAAAACCGTTAAGAAAGCCGTGGCTAAACCAGCCAAGAAATCTGTTGTGAAAAAGGTCACCGCTAAGGCAAAGGCGATCAAAAAGACCGTTGTTAAAAAGGCTAAGGCAATCAGCAAAGACGTTTCTAAAAAGGCCGCATCGTTCGCCGCCGTTTCCGCCGAGAAAGCTACAGAGGTAAAAGATGCAGTCGTGGATACCGCATCAAATGTTGCTCACACGGTTGGCGACAAGATCGCAGAGGCTAAGGATGCCCTGGAGCAAAAAGTATCGGACATTCAAAAGAATCTCTTCGGGGCATAGCCTCGACGGTTCTCTCGGGATTACCGATCGTCCTGCTGACTTTCAGGAACCTCTGACTCAATCGCATTGAGTGGGGATGGGTGCGTTCCTGTCGAGGCTCCGAACTATATTAATGGGCTGCTCGCAGCCCTTCTTGCTTTGCTTCAAACTCACTTTGTCGCCCTGCCGGTTTGACTACTGTGTTCAACGGCACTTTAGGCTTTTATGAACCGGACCCAGCTTGATCTGCTCCTCCGGTCCACTCTCACGAAGTATGTCCCGCGCGAGAGCTTCTCTGCCTCAAGAAAGAAGAGCACACATCGCTCAGGCATTTGCACTGATGTTTCAGGAGGTGTCGTCAAACGAACCGTAAAGGTCTCGGGACTGACGCGCATACCGATCGCGTTATACAATGCGACACGCAAGCGATCGGCAGCCGGGCCGCCCTCCTCACAGACACCCTCCACAATTAATTCCGTAGTCGCGGGATTGGGATACACGCGCAGGGCTCCGGATGATGCCTGAAGGCCAATCCACACGCTCACGCTATCAGCCGATGGAGCGTACAATGATGGAAGGTCCAGGGGAGCATATTTAGAAGGTTCCGGAAGTCCAATATACAGCGTGAAACGTGCCGGCCGGGACGAAGCTGTGTCGGTAGTCACTTGGAACTCCAGGGAGTCATGCACATCGAGTTTTTCAGTGCGCTTCAGGTAACTGTCCCTGACATAGTAGGTCAGGTGCCGAAGACTATCTTGAGCTGACAGCCTGAGTATGTATCGTGCGGGAGGCAGGTCCGTCAGTCGAAGGGTGATTGAATCAGGAAGCCGGGGACGAGAGTCGATGGCCAACCGACTCCCACCTATTGCCAGTATAGACAAGTTGAGGGTATCATTGAATAGCTTAAGTCCGTCCCACCGATCGACGGAGTCACTGCAATGTGGACGCAGTTTCAAAACTGCGTGGTCGGATATTCGTCCATGCGATACAGAGATGCGGATGCTGGGAATCGGCGCAACGGGTCGCCGATAAAAGGAAGCGTCGACGGCCTTTGCCTCTTCGCGAAACGTTAGCGAGGCGCCCGGCGCCGTAGCGCGTACCCAGAATGATTGTCCTGGTGCAATTCTGCCTTCAGGAATATCGGTGTATTGGCTATCTCCATCCCAATACCGAAAACGATGGTCACCATTGTCACGAATGGCGATCACGTACGATACGCTTACTTTGCTAACAGCGCTCGCGTCCCAGTCAATCGCCGCCGGGTAAGGATTGCCAACCAGGTGCCAGCCGTTACCTGTCCCGTTGTGCAACGTATAGCCCAGGGGTAAATGTATTTCGCCCTGATTTATTGTCCCTGCAAAGTCGAGTAAGGTTGGGGTTCGGTTTCGCACAAAGGCTGCATACCCGCGGCCGACTTGCAAAGGTGCTTCTGCGGCGTGGCCAGCCGGCGGATATCCCCTCCAACCCTGTTGTAAGTCGCCGGCTGATTCGTCGTACTCAAACAGCGAAGGGCTTGTTGACACGATTCCGGCACCCACGCTGGGATCGGCGAACTTTCCTGTGACGGCAAAATCATCCATCAAGGTGGCGACAGTAGCATTGCTCACCGGGCTGGACAAGTAACGATACAGGCGTCCTTCGCCACTCATGAATCGTTGAACGGTGACGTCGCCTTCGATCGACGAGCCCGTGGGAATTGTTCCAATCGCGGCGGTGTGGCTGGCGTCGTCACTGGAGGACAACAAGGTCAGGAACCCCTGTGACCGAAACCTGATTCCCGCAGTTCCGATCTGGAGCATGCCCGTCAGGGATAAGGGACTGGTTAGTTCGACAATGCCCGTCGTTTTGAACACCTCAAGGCGTTCCAGCGTCGCACCGTTGGCATTGATCGTTTGATTGATCGCCCCGGCAAGACGCAGTTTCTCAAGGTTCACCATGGCACCGGCAAGCAGGACATTACCTTCTACGGTCAGCGTACGGCCTGCCTGGCTGATACTCCCTTGAACTATTGTCAGGTCACCCTTTATTTCTACATCATGTGATTGAACAAGGCCGGCCGGATTATCGACCACCGTATGTGGCATTGGTGGATGGCCATCTCCCATCGTCTGTTGTGCGGTCCCATTGTATACGACTCTCGATGCAGCACCAAACGTCCTGGTGCCGGGTATGCGAATGTTACCGCCGCTACTGCCCGACTGTATGGCTCCCGCTCCATCGGTCGAACCCAATTCCAAGGTACCATTTAGCTCCAGCGATCCCATTTCACTGAATAGCGCCGATTCGCCAAGATTTACCCGAGAGCCAACAGAGATCGTGTAGGCCAGGTTGCCAACCAACGGAGTGGCTATTTGTCCTATTTCCACCCGCTGCAGCGACGAGCCCGTAAATTCGATCAGCCCTATACCGCTGCCGGGCGGTGGTGCTATCAGGCTGCCACGCGAAAGTCGAAAGTTTCCCCCCAACGTTACATTCGCCTGCCGCGATCCGGTGCTGTCGGCAGCGCTGGACGCCATGCGTAGAGCGCTGGTCGAGTCGATGATCCAATCTCCGCCGATGACCAGCCGGATGTTGCCCCGCGTTGCCAGATAGCTGGCAGCAGTCGCCTGGCTCCTATACAGGAAATCCCCGCCGATGTTTACAGTACAATTGACACTATTAGTTGTGAACCATACCTGCGTGGGCCCCTCGATGCTCAGGTTACCCCCGATATTTATGGAGGTCTGCTGGGTGGTGCTCAATCGCAGCGCCTTGTTGTTGGTGCTTTTAATCGTCAAGTTACCCCGGATGTCGCGAAGATTGCCGTTCAGGTCAACGACAAATACCGTCTGCTCCGGACAATCATACGCAACATTTCCGAACGATTGCCGCCACGACTGACTGTGCGCCAGGTTAATATAGCCGTCGTCGACAAAGCCCGAAATCTGCAGGGTGGATTCCAAATGCCAGGTGGCCAGCGGAATAAAACCCTGTGGCCCCTGACGATGTATATACCGGGAGCCGGCGTCGAAGCGTGCACTCAGGGAGGAAATGCCATTCAGCAGACTGCCTTCGGCGCATTCAAGAATGCCGGTCACGGTTAGCGTTTGATTATCTGCCGCTCCTGACAACTGCAGGACGGCACCCGCCTCCAGCACCAGGTGGCCGGCTACGGAGACAGCGGTAACCTCAGCCGATAGACCGGCGCCGATGAACACGTGGTGGTTTATGACGGCCTCGGCCGAAAAGCCAGGAACCAACCCACCGCTCCATGTCGCCGGATCATGCCAGGATCCATCCTGCACAGAAGCAACGATATCGCTATACGCAACGGAAGAAACAAGCAGGCAGGCTGCAGACAGGGCGAGTACAACGGGTGAAATCATAGCGAAATCTACAGCACGCAGCCTTGTAGACATCACTCAGTATCCAACTGAAAACCAGCCTGATTATTGATCGGAAAAAGGGTGAAATGAAAGGAACCCTAAGGTGACTAATCCGGCTGCTTTGAAAGGAGCGATACCAGTCGCTCTTCTTCATCAGATTTCCGAAAGGTTATTCTTAACACGTGGTCGTGTCGACAGGCAACTTCCCGCTCCTGTTCCAGGACGACTCGAAGGCGGCGTTCCTGGAGATAGCCGCTAGTTTCAATATTAACTGCAGCGTATTTGGGTTCAGACTGAAATGCTTGTTCCATAAAGTGTGGGCTTCAGGTTTCACAAGTGAAGGTTCAAGAGCAATGTAGCAAAGAATTGCGAAATTGCGAACCTTGAGCGCCACATTGTTGCACCTCAGAGGTTGGCTTGCCCGTCCAGGACCTCGAACCGGGAGTAGTTGCTCTTAAATTCGGGCACAATTTCCTTCATCAGCGCCACCATCTTGAGTTCATTTCGGTCCTCGATGAGCTCCTCGAGCAGGCCAAGATGCTGACAGACATGATCATACAGGTAATCGGACACCTGCGCTTTCAAAATCTTTTCGTGGTGGGTTGGAAGCGTGTTTTCCTGATCATTCAAAAGCTCTTCATAGAGTTTCTCGCCGTCGCGGAGCCCGGTAAACACGATTTCTATGTCCTTGCCCAGTTCCTTGCCCGAAAGCAAAATTGTTTTTTTTGCCAGGTCGAAAATTTTTACCGGCTTGCCCATGTCGAAAATGAAGATCTCCCCTCCCAGACCCATGCAGCCAGCTTCGATCACCAACTCGCAGGCTTCCGGAATGGTCATGAAAAACCGGGTAATTTCCGGATGGGTAACCGTTACCGGTCCGCCTTTCATGATCTGTTCTTTAAATATGGGGATTACCGATCCATTCGATCCCAACACGTTGCCGAACCGCGTAGTAACGAAGGAGGTCTTGTCGAGTCCGAGGCGCCGGTAATGGGTATCCAGTGTCTGCACGTAAATCTCGGCAATGCGTTTTGTGCACCCCATAACATTGGTGGGTTTCACCGCCTTGTCGGTTGAGATCATGACAAACTTTCGAACCTTGTGTTGTATCGACAGATCGGCCAGCAAGCGTGTACCGAATACGTTGACCATTACGGCTTCCGACGGATTACTCTCCATCAACGGCACGTGCTTGTATGCCGCTGCGTGAAACACCATCTCCGGTTTGTAATCGCGGAATATATTATTGATCCGGGCCTTGTTACAGATATCGGCTACGAACACAACGATATTCGTTTGCTGATTCTTCGCCCTCAGTTCCCGCTCGATAGCGTACAGCGGAGATTCTGCCTGATCGATCAGTATCAGCACGGACGGTCGAAAACGCAACGCCTGACGCGCCAGCTCCGAGCCAATAGACCCTGCCGCGCCCGTTATGCAGACCGCTTTGTTCTGAATCTGTTTGCCAATTTCAGGGTTGTCGATGCTTATCACCTCGCGGCCGAGGAGGTCTTCAATGTTGATATCGCGAATCTGCGTGATGTCGAATTCGTTTCGAAGCCACTTCTCGAACGAGGGAACGTAAGTAACTTTGATATGGAATTGCAACGCCTGGTCTACGATTTCATTCTTCCGTTCTATGGAGAGACTCCGGGTGGCAATAACCAACTGACGGATCTTGAATTTCCTGACAAGTTCAGGCAGTCGATCAGTGCTGTATATGCGCGTCCCGTTGATTTCTTTTCCATCTTTCTTAATGTCGTCGTCGAGGAAGGCCACCAGCTTGTAGAGACTTTGCATGTCCGCCTCCATCGCTTGCTTCGTAAGGAAGCCGGCAACGCCCGCGCCGAAGATCACAACGGGTACGCGCTGAACCACGTCTGACTTGATGTACACAAAAATATTCTTCACCAGCAGTCGATACTGATACAGCAACAGAGACGAGATGAAAAAGGAAATGAAAACAACCGAATACGGAATGATGTTCTTTCCGAAATTGTAATAATACACCAGGTTCACCACCGCGATGATGACAAGGGTAACGAGCTCGTTGGCAATGATCCGGAACCCGTCCTGAATTCCTGTATAGCGCACGATGCCCGCGTAGCTCTTGGTCATCATCGTGGCAAGCATGGCCGAGCCCATGCAGAGCAACGTGGCCAGGCCGGGGTTGAAGTTTTGAATCTCCGGAATGTTGAAGTTAAAACGCAGCAGGAACGCGAGGCCGACCGAAAGCACGATGAGCAGCTGGTCGATAAGGATGACCGCGCCCCGGGGAAGTACGGTAAGTCGGTTGAAAAGTTGTTTGATCACTGGTCGGCTGACTTGTCCTTGTTTCTTCGCATCAGTCGCGAGGCACCATAGATGCCTCCACCGACAAGCAGATACTCAAGGCCTGTGATCGGAACAGCATCAGGGTCGCCCTCTGGGTTGCCCGGTTGAGCTTGCACACACCAGGAAGCCAGAGAAAGAAATATAGAGAATGCCAATCGCCGAACTATAGTCATTTTGCTTTGAGGATCTTCTTCGTATATGTTTTAATACCGGCCTTAACCCTTACGAGGTACATGCCGTCAGGCAGCGAATTTATATCAAACGTCGCAGTCTTCAAATCATCAGAACCTGACAACTGCGTGGCCCGCAATTGCACGCCTGTTGTAGAAATGAGCTCAACTGCAACGTCGGAACGGCCACGCACCTCGACGTGCACCTTATCCGGCGCAGGGTTGGGATAGATTCTGATGAAACTGTCGTGGCTTTCGGCACCCAGGATCACCATTTCCCGTCCTTCGCTGGTAGTCGTACATGAGCCTGTGCTCACGACTACGGTATACACGCCTGACGTTACTGCCTCTATCGATTTACCCGTTGCCCCTGCAATCACAAAGCCATCAAGATACCATTGGTTGCCCGTTTCGTAATTCGAAGCCAGCACATTGCCGTCCGGCGTAATTGCTGCCGGTGTCAGATCCAGCACGGTGGCCTTCACTTCAACTCTTTCACCCTCGCAGCCTGCCGCATTCGCCGCTGCTACGAAATAGCTTTTGGTCTTCGTCAGCGATGGTGTTGTAAAGGCAGCACCATGCTGACCCTCGATCGGCGCAGTATCGTCGGCGCGTTCGTACCAGTTATACAAAGCTCCGTCCATTGCCGTAGCGGAAAGGCTTGCGGTGCCAGCTCCGCACACCTGACCGGCTGTCACGCTGCTGATAGACGGTTTTCCCAAGAGGTTTATCGTGGCCTTTTCAGTAAGCAACTGGGGATCGCAGGTTGCCCGCTGTGCCGAAATGGTGACTTCAGTGACACCTTGTTGCATAGCCTCCACACTCACAGGGATCTGGACCGAGCCACCGTTGCCGGTTACGGCAGATGACAGAGGAGTCCCGTTCAGCATCGCGGTATATTGTACACCGGCCTGTGAAGAAGGTAACGTTATAAGGGCCGTCGAATTGCCCACACAAGTGGTCTCTCCTTTTACCTGCAATTGCGTGTCTACGGAAGGGCCGTCGAAACGCAATTCAAAACGTCCTTTCAAGGCAGCAACGTTGGTCACGGTGAAATTGTAAGCGGGTGTCGAAGAAAGCGTGATGGACTTCTTTTCAAGATTGTCGATAAGCACCGGTATAACATCGGCATCAAAGCTTTCCATGCCCGTGAAGTTAAAAGTATAGCTTCCGACCTTACCTTCTGAAATATCAATTGCCACGACCCGGTTACACGCAGCGCGGCCAATGGAGTTTATTACAAGACGCTCGTTGTTGCTGGACAGCGTTGAAACACGGAGACCGGGTTCGGGAAATTTGTAACCATCATACTTTTCGTCGTACGCGTCAGTGGCACTATCCATAAGAACTACCGCCAGATGATCCGTTATTGATCCGCTTGTCATGGCAAGCCTTAGCAGGTTGTCGGGTTCTCCTTTTCGTATAAACGTCGTTGTCGGATCGGCCACTTTGTGTGCCTCGCGGAACCGAACGGTCTTGGGGTTTACGTTGTTATCGGCCGAAACCCAGAATGCCTGGCCCATGGAGATAACGCCATCGAACCCGGCTGGCACGGATACGCCGCTAGCTGTGTAAGTGACCAGCCCGGTCGATGTTGGGATGTTTCGATTATTGTCAGTGAAGTATATCGCTGCCCCAATCCTGAGGCTCGCGGGGTGAACCAGATCCCAGTCAATCGGAGCGGGATAAGGATTGCCTACGAGGTTGAATGAAGCATTGACGCCTTGTGATGCCGTATAGTTGACCGACACGTTTACATCAAATTGTCCCAGCGTGCCGTGGGAATCCAACGTGAGTGGCGTTACCGAATGCGTGCGTCCAAATACAGAATAGCCCACGCCATTCACTATCGGGGCTACCGTCGACGATCCCGAGGCGGGATAGGCGACATAGGCACCCGTGGCGTTGTTATACCTGAACATCGAAGGATTCGCAGACTTGATCACCACGCCGTCAAAAGTTCCCGTTGACGGGTTACTGAAAGTCCCTGAGATGGGAATCTCGTTTTGCCAGTCCGAAACCCTGGTCGTTGTCGTAGGGGCCGACAAGTAGCGGTACTGACGTGTGGAATTTGTGTTGGGTAAGTAGCGTTGTACGATCACGCTGCCATTAATCCGGCCGCGGCTATTTGCAACCGTTCCAGGCATCGCAGGGACGTACGCTGTTGAATCGGCATCGGAAAGCAATGTCAAACGATCTGTGCCCGCCGTTACAGTTGTGATCGAGTTTACTGCGAAGCTGTTCCGAATATTCACGGCACTGGATAACGTAAAGGTCGACGTGCCGGTTTTATTGACAATGATGTCCATTAACCTGTATGGCGTGTAGGCATTTGTCAACGTGGCATACGACTGGTTTACCGAACCATTGAATGTGAATGAACTCTTTCCGGGATATAACCTTCCAGTCACATCCACGCGGAAGTTTCCGCCAGTTGTAATATTAAAATTATTGGTATGTAGCTGTCCACTCCATACCCGTATTTGGCCCGCCGCAACAACGACCCTGTCTAGGGCAACCAGTCCACTGGTGTTGGCGGTGTTGTTAATGGTCAAAGTATTTAAGGCAGTACCCGAAGCGGGGATTTCAGGCCCCGTTGTTATGGTCGGCGCGCTAAACGCTGTGTACTGTACGTTATACAATCCTGCTGCTCCTATCGCCGCTGTAAGGAAGCCATTATTTCGAAAGATAGTCCCACCATTGGCCATCTGCGCTCCCCCGGTTGCCGCCAGGCTTCCGCCATATAGGTTAAGGCGCGTAATCGTCAGAGCACCCGTAGTGGTCAGCGTTTCCGTTGCCCGGTCCATTTCGAAAATATTCAACGTGCCCGATAGCGGAACTGTTGAAGGTATAGCCCCTGCCCCACGCACATAGAGCGATCCGGCCGTGGATGAAAGGGCTGCGCCAACGGCTGCAGTCAGGGGTCCGTAAACCTGTAGCGTGCGGTTGGTCATCGCCAGTGTCCCGTTACTCAAGGCGAGCGTGCCATTGATACGCAAAGATGCAGTTGTCTGGGTGACTGTGCCCGCACGATTAATAGTCAGATTGTTCATCGCACTACCCGAGTAAGCAGTCAATCGGAGGTCGATATTCCCAGTGCCATTGAGCACAAGGTTAGAAGTAGGCGCGTAACCGAAAGCACCCGTTCCATAGGCCAGGTTAGCAACGGTAAGAGTTGAACCATTAGCAATCCTCAACAGGCCGGTTTGCAAAGTAAGCATCCCCGTTGTGAAGGTTACGGACTCTCTAACGTCGACGTTACCCGAATTGGCAATGACCGTGGCAACATCCGGAGTCTCTGCAAACATAAACTGACGAGCCGTACCGCCGTAAACAATTGTGCCATTGATGGTACGCGTGCCTGTGACTTGTACGTTTCCTGCGGCAACCGTCGTTCTGTATGCACCATTGGTTGACACGCTCCGAAGCGTAATTCGGGCGCCTGAAGCGACTGCCAACGTACCGGATCCGGCCAGACGACTTGTCGCTGCAATATCAAGATTGCCGGTATCCTCAACACTGAAGTTCACAGGAATTGTCGGTACTGCGGTGGAAGTAAAACTGTGGGTTGCTGCCCCTGTAAATCGTATTGGAAGACCAGGAGCGGTGCCGGTATTCCTAAAGGTTCCGGCGCTGGCATAATTGCCCGTGATTGCAAACGTGGTAGTGCCTGAGCCAGATAAACCTTCATTAACATCTGAGCCTGATGCATCGAACACCGATGAAGGGCCGAAAATTACATTTGTAGCATTGATGTCGACCGACCCGCCACCATATGATCCGCCTGTTGGCAGATTGCCTGAGGCGGTTGAATTAACGGTGAAATTGTTAACCACATTCACGGTGGTACTCCCATCAACGTTGAACCCAACTCTGCCGGCAGTGCCGATGGTAAAGTCGTTGCCGACATTAACCGTGACTTCGTTATCCTGTGAAAAATACAGCCTTGAACCTCCCGTGTTAACAATTGACAAGTCATGCCTTACCGTTATTATAAGGGACGTTCCCGCTGTAAGAGAAACCGGATTTGAGAGCGTGGACGTATTCCATTCAAAATTATAAAATGACTGGGTCAGGCCACCGGTAATATCTGTGACGTTGCCGGTAATACGGATTGTTGAATTATCAATCCAGGTCGCCGGTGGTATGCTGGTGGCACCGCTATTTTGATGCGTATAAAGGGAACCACTATTAAAACGAAGCCTGGTGATGGCCATATTTGACATCGTTCCCGCACTGTTTAAAGTGCCATACACAGCTATTAGTGACGCTGCCTGGTTTGCTCGCAGCGTTCCATTGTTTTGAACGGTTCCATTAATAGTCAAATCCTCTCCAAGGCCGGCCTGCACACTAAGCTGAGAGCCGGAGGCTATCGTCAATAAAGCGCCTGCCTCCACAACAGTCTCGTCAATAAAAATCGTGGCACCAGAGTTTTGGACTATGTTAAAGCCGTTCCGAATTGTGATTACCGCTGACAAATTGGTCGGAGGCGCCACGGCGGTGTTCCAACCAGTGCCAGGCCCGGGACCTGCCGTGAAGACTTGCCAGGAGCCCGCTACATGCCAGCTTCCACCATTAACGGCACTTCGATAATCGCCAGTGGCCTGCCCAAACACATACGAAACTCCCAAACAAAAAACCAGAGTAAAAATCCCTTTCATCATACGACCGGATTTGTGCTTTATCAGCAAAAGTAAAGAAAGTTTTCCTATCAATTTCAATTACGACCTTGCCTGTTTGATCGGATTCTTTCTGCACTTGTAACCACTCCCCGAAACGTATATTATCCCGTCCCCAATCTGGCTAATGTTCTCAATATCAGCGCCTTTCAAAGGCGATAACTTTTTACTTTTCAACTGCCTGTAAATCCACCCCATACAGGCTATCAACGGATTCAATTCTTTAACCAAATAAGTCAGCTTTCTGCTCCAATCGACGGCATTGTCCCGCCAGGCTCCACGCCATTTGTCCTGACGCAATCGGCTTGCCAACGGTTGGCTCGCGCTAAAGAATCCGGTCCGGAAATAGCCAAAAGGCACACGTCGCAACTCCAACCGACCCACCTATCCGCTTCGTAAATAGCCAAAACTCTTACATCCGAATCCGTTCATTCTGTCGGGCTGCCTTGTTTAGGACTTTCGTCTTTTAACCCATATCAGCGCCCGGGCACAAACCCGCCAAGGCCGGATTACAGAACCCACATTCAATCTCAGCTACGCCAACAACGTCGTACTGCCTCAATTACCCGGCCACGACTGTCTTCCCCCAAATTCGAACCCGACGGCAGGCACAGTCCTATCTCAAACAAGCGGTCAGACACGCCCCGACTATACGCAGGCGCAGACTGAAACACCGGCTGCAAATGCATCGGTTTCCAAAGTGGCCTGCACTCTATATTCTCTTTCTCAAGGGCCGCCGCAATCTTCACCCGATCCGTGCCCGCCTCTTCCGGGTTTACCAGCATCGTTGTCAGCCAACGGTTGGCATAGGCGGCATTCGATTCAACCGTGAACGACACGCCCGGCAAATCCCGGAATGCCTCGTAATAAGCGTCAAAATTCCGCCTCCGCTGATGCACGCGCTCATCCAGCACCATCAACTGGCCGCGGCCAATCCCTGCGCACACATTGCTCAGGCGATAGTTATAACCAATCTCCGAATGCTGATAGTGTGGCGCGGGATCGCGCGCCTGCGTCGCCAGAAACCTGGCCTTTGCTATCCAGGCGGCGTTCTCCGATATCAATGCCCCACCTCCCGAAGTCGTGATGATCTTATTGCCGTTAAATGAATAAACGCCCACATCGCCAAACGTGCCCAGCGCTTTTCCGCCATACGTAGACCCCAGTGCCTCGGCCGCGTCTTCTATAACGGGAATGCTATGCGCGCGAGCAATGCGCATGATGCGCTCCACGTCTGCCGGCATGCCGTACAAATGCACGAGGATGATCGCTGATGGTTTGCGGCCCGTCTTCTTCAACCGGTCTTCGATGCACGCTTCCAGGAGAGACGCATCCATATTCCACGTGGCCGATTCAGAGTCAACAAATACCGGTGTAGCCCCTGCATAGGCAATGGGATTGCAAGAACCTGAAAAGGTAAAAGAAGAACAGATTACCTCATCTCCCTGCTTAATGCCCAGGATAATCAATGCGAGATGAATAGCTGCTGTACCTGAACTCAACGCGGCACAGTGGCCAATGCCCGAGTAACGGGCTAATTCCTCCTCGAACGCCGCGATGTGCGGCCCTACGGGTGATATCCAGTTCGTATCGAATGCTTCTTTAACAAACTTGTGCTCCATGTCGCCCATGTGAGGCGACGACAGCCAGACTTTTTCTTTCATCGGATTAATGAATCGGCGCGCAAGCTACTAAAAAGCATGCTATTCACGGCCAAGGAAAGAAATGAAGGTAGCTTGATGAATTCCGATCAAGCCGAACTAGAACCGATCAATAATAACAAATGAATCAATAACTCAGGTTCTTCAGCTGCACGTTATTCAGGATCGTACCCATGAGCCGGCCGTTGATAGACCGCAGGTACTTCAATGACTCCTTATCCATGTTTGAAATGGCCGCATCCGCCCGGAAGACGGGAATCACCTTGTCGGCAAAATCAATCAATTCCTTGGAGTCAGAATAGTCATTTAACGCAGGACCTTCCATGAGAATGTAGTCGTATTGCTGCGCGAGATTGGAAATCATCTCCTTAAAGTCGCGACCAGCCATGATCTCGGATGGGGAATCTCTTCCCCCTACATTGCCGATAATATCCACATTTACAAACCGCGTCTTGTTGATGATCGATGCCTTGGTCCGGGCTCTTTGCATACGCGCCACCGCGTCGTCTTCATCCTGCATTGCCCGGCCATCCTTACTCTCTTCCACCAACAGGTCATCTTCCTCCTCCTCAAACAGCAAAGCCTTGCGCAGCAGCTTCCGGTTCTCTCCCCGTCCGCGAGGCAACAACGCTTTCGTTAGCGAGTTATGGCGGAAGTTGGTATCAATGATCAGCACCTTCTTACTCACAAGACTCAGCGCATACGCCAAACTGATGATCAGAAATGTTTTCCCCGCCTTCACCTGCGTGCTGGTAATGAGAAACACGCGTCCCTCGGCACTTTGCATCTCATACCGCAGTTTGCGCAGGAAATGAGAGAAAACTTCGTATTCGCGATTTGCCGTGCGGTCGCTGAAAATCTCGCGCATATTGAAATCCTTGCTCTTGAGCACGTTAACCGATCCGAGATTCTTCACTCCCGTTGCCTTCTCCAGGCGCGTACCCACCCGAACATTGGGGTCGATTATGTTCACGAGGAATATCATCATCGCGGTAAGCGCAAAACTGCCCCCGCCGACTATACCCAGCCACATCAGGCTGTCCGACTGTTCCGGCGCATAGCTGGGTTGCCCTTCAAGGATCTGACGAATAGAGCTGCCGATCACCATGGATTTGTTTTTCGCGGCATTGTACTTGTCCTGCGCATTGATGTACTCTGTGGAGGCAAGCTGCACCTCACGCTCAAAGTCCGACGTGTTCAATTGCTTGGTCGAATTACTGGACAACTCGGAGCGCAGCTTGCGAAGGGATAGTTCAATGTTCGCAAGATCCGACTGTGTGATCTCTACTTTAAGCTTGAGATCATCGCGCTGCTTCTCGAGGCCCTTCAACTCATCGGCTGTCTGCTTGTTCTTAGACACCTCCTCGACCCGTGAATTCTCCATTTGCAGATCCTCCCGCAAACGGGAAATGCGCTGACGGTTTCCTTCAGCATCGGCATTCTGCAAATCATTAATCTGGCGCTTAAGTTCAACGATCCGCGCGTTCACCACCTGAATCTCATCCTGGTTCAGCTTGCCCATGCTGGCCTTCTTCTGATCGATGGTTTTGTCGACCGAGTTGAGCGACAACTTGTGAGAATTCAACTCCGATGACTGACGCTCGCGCTTCAGTTCGTAGTCCGTTATGAGCGCATACTTGGATTTGTTCTCGTTGTCCTGCGAAATCGCACCGCTATTGACCTTGTAGTCATTCAATTCCTTCGTCTTCTCCTCAAGGATTTTCTTCTTCTCATTGGACAGGTTCTCCAAAAATTCCAGCGATTCTGACGAGCGTTCCGTTTTTTGTGTCTTGTTGTAGCGTATAAATTCCTGGCAAACAGCATTCACCATCATAGCCGACAGGAAAGGATTCTCCGACTGGAATTCAACACTCACAAAATCAGACGCTCCCAGCCGGCGAATATTTAACGTCGTGGACAGGTTGTCGTGATCGTATCCATAACCTTTGATGATCCGATAGAGAAGTTGATCGTTCGGGTCGAAAAGATTCAAGGTCTTGAACTTGTCGATCTTCTCCTGAAACATTGCCTTGGACTTGATGATCTCTTCTGTCTCCAGCGACCCTTCTGCCCTCACCGGATCGAATTCGCGGAAAGGTTTATCGGCCTCCAGATCATGCACCATCAACCGGTAAGACACCAGCGATAAGACGGGCACCGAATTCATCGATTGGATGATGTTATTAAAATTAGTGTTGACGTCGAAGGGGGTGCTGGGGCTATCACTGAGTTTCACGGCATCGTCTGTCGTGAAGCCAGTGGCCAGCTGGGCGGTGGAGCGATATTGTTTGTCGCTGGTCGTTACGAAATAGTAAGCGGCTCCTACGGACAATAGGGGAATGCAAATGAGCAATACCCATTTGAGACTGAATATTCCAGACCTAGAGAAAAAAGCCATCTTAAGATGTCAAGTTACTTAAAATTTGCACTTTCGATGCCACATTTTATCAGGTATTCCTTCACTATCGATTGAAAACAAGGCATGCGTTACGAAGTTATCGATAGAACCTGATCCGCACCATTTCTTTACTTTGAATGGTGCTTTCTGACTGTTCAGTACTGAAGATAATTCGATTACCTTCAATGCCTGCCTGTTTAAAAAAGTCAAGTATATTCAGCAGCCTTGTCTGATACGACTCCAGGGGCTTGTCGGGAGGCTTCATGGCAATGATATTGAACTTGATATCCTTATGAGTGATCAAGCCATTCTTTATCCTAACAAGGTTCTGTTTCTGATAATCATTGAGATCGCTGACTCCGGCATCAAAATAAAGCAACGGTTGCAGCGTGAGTCCCGCCACGCGCTGGATCTCTTCGTCAGTCAGATAATTTCGGCGATCAATATCAAATTGGGATTTTTTCTCAAAAACATGAACCTTGAAAAGATCCATCTGCTTGAACTTGTTCGACGCGAAATAGGCGACGGTGTCGCCGTAGATTGTGAAGTAGGCATCCAAAAACTTTGAGTTTACCTGTTCACCTAGGTTCTTCGGCGCTGACCAAATGTCCCACGAATCGTAGAGACGGTCGCTGTAGAAGATGTCGCCATTACCCTGTCCCGAGTGTCCGCTGCTGGTGAAGTATAACCGCCGTTTGTTGGCCGACAGAAAGGGTGACATTTCAAAACCGGTGGTGTTGATGGTCGACCCCAGGTTCCTGGGATTGGTCCAGTCTCCCCGGTCGTTTTTTACACTGATGTAAAGGTCTTCGCGTCCGCGACTGTCGGGCCCGTTCATAGAGATGATCATCACCATTTGGTCAGGCGTGACGTATATGCCTAGAAACTCATCGGGCTCCAGCCCGGGTACAGGCATCAGGTGCGAACGCGACCAGGTACCGCCTTGTCGGGAAATGGAGTACACCCCCTCCGGCCGCTTAGCCGACGATGTACGCGCGTAGTATAACACATCACCTTGTTCGGCAACACCAACGGCCACGCTATTGCTTCTGTCATTCAGCGCGTCCGGATTGATTGACTTTGTCCAACGCTTGGAAATCGGGTCTAGCACACTCATCCAGATATCGGTACCGGTGAATTTGCCCCCGCGATTCAGATCACAGAAGGACCTTGTGAAATACAGGGTCTTGCCGTCCATGGAAAGAATGGGCATCACATCATCACATTCGGAGTTCACGTCGTCGGAGAGCTTTTCAGCTACTCCAAACTCCCACTCCTGTGCGGATGCAATTGCCGGTAATAAACATGCCAATACAAGGATCAATCTCACCATGTCTGCGGGCTCAGGCGTTTGAAATTATTCAGGCGGATCGAGAGCACGAGTTCGTGGCTTCCGTCGCTGAATTGCTGCATACCTCCGGTAGAAATTTCATATGAATAAGATGCCCCCAGCATTTCGTTGAGGTTGAACCCCAACATAGCAACCATGTTTTTTGTACTCCGGTAGGTAGCCCCAAACCAAATTTTCTGCTCTATGTACATCTTGGCGTTATAATCGATTGCAAATTTATTGTCTGCCTGCCACAAAGCGAGGATGCTCGGCTTAAGCGCCAATGACGGGCTTAGCGGCCAGGCAATACCCGCCATAATGGTTCCCTTGTAAAAGGGATCTGCACCACTCACTTCCGATGTCTTCAGCGTAGCACTGTACACCGGCAGGTACGAAAATCCCAGATAGAAGGCTGACGAATACACCAATACCCCAGCCCGCACGCTCAAGTCCGTGTGATTCGAGCCATTCGCGCGCATATTCATCCAGAACGGATCCGGATTGGTCTGGAATGCTAACTCCAGCGCATTGAGATCAATTCGCGTGTTGTCTATAATGACCCCGACACCTGCCGAGAGTCTCAGCGTGTTCGTCAACGGATAATGGAAAGCATAATTTATGCCACCACCGGTACGATCGATGGGACCGAGCGATTCATTGTAAATATTCACACCGAAACCATGTATCGCACGTTTGATGGCGGGGATGTCTTCTTTCTTACGCTTGTTCACATTGCTGTTTGTGCGCAGCGAATGCAGGTTCATATCCAGCGGCTCCTTGAGGCGGAAGTTGTACGCCAGATTGAGCCATTTCGGTGCACCACCTCCAAAACCCGTCCACTGGTAGCGATAGCCAAGCTTCAGATCTTTATAACCTTCAATTCCGGAAAAAGCGGGATTGAACACGGGAGCAAATTGAAACGCCTGATTCGTGCCCGGCACGTACTGTGCCTGCACAACGCCGGCCCATAAGCAAATCGTAATTATAGTTAGTAGAACTCTTGGCATGCGTTAAGGTTATCTCAGTAGTGTAACAGCACCTTTGTATCGCACCTTGTTATAGTGCAAATCAATGGTGTAATAATAAGTATCGGTGGGCAACAAGGCACCGTTATGGATCCCCGTCCAGGGATCGTTAAGGCCACGCGTCTCGAATAACAGCTGACCGTTCTTATTGTAAACCTTGATTTCGGCGTCCGCATAAAGGTCCTCGCCCTTGCTTGACGTTATTGCCCAGGTTTTGTTTACCTCGTCACCTTCATTCGGAGAGAAGGCCGATGGAATCTCTAAATCCTCGAATGTGTAAATGAGGTGAATGATTCGCGATTGCTGCGTGCTCTTCGCCACACCATCACTAATTTGTATGTTAACGGCGCGCGTATCGAGCAGCAATTCACGGGCATCGACGTACTGGTACTCGATATGCCGGATCGCCGAATCGTATTCAGCATGTGTCGCGTCGCCTGTCAGTATTAAACGACCTGCATTGAACGATCCCGAGATCCTGGGCGTTGCCGGGAAAATGAGAAAATCATTCTCAGGCCGGTATTGAAAGCCGTCAATTCCACTGAAGACGAGTTCCGCACCTTTGATCATATCGCCGTCAGGATCCGAGCAATCAAATTGCCTCGTGAGCCGTACCCTTTCTTCACTTCCCAATTCATATTTTAAGGTATCAGTTTCAGCTTCCATGGTGAAGACTGGAGGGTCATTTACGCCATTTATCTGAATAGTCAGTAAGGCACCACTTTCATCTTCCGGATAAACGCCGAAGCCATCTGCTCCCGTCCAGAGAAACGAATCACTTCCGAAAAAATCCTTGTTCGGTTCGTAGACCAATGTTGAAAGCTGGTCAGCCGTAAGCTTCTGCCCGGCGCTAACGTCGCCCGCGGAAGTCTTAAGTTTGCCGTGCTCCGGCAAGGTTAGGACCTGCAGTTCAGCAAGCGAATTTCCATCTGGATCGTCAAAGCCGACGGCAAAATCGCTGGCCGTGATAAATAATTGGTTATCCTCCGCTATCGACAGGGTAAAATCTGCGAGGATGGGGCGCGAGTTCATAGTAAGCGAGTAACCCGCCGGCACCGATACTCCTGCTTCGTCAGTCACACTAATGTCCAGATTTATGGTGCTGCCCGCCGCCGATAACGGAGGAATGCCGCTGATCGTCGCATGTCCATTCGTTCCCTGTACGAGTGACAACCAGGCGGGTAGAGAAGTTGCTGTGATCGTGAGATCGTCGTTGTCTGCATCGGTTGCGATCAACTCATACTGATACTCCTTGCCGGGCTCCGCTTGTATTATGGGATTTGAAACTATCACGGGAGCATCATTTATCGGTGTAATGGTCAGGGTGAACGATTGGTCGACGAAGTTACGGTGGGGAGATGGCGACGGCGTTCCGTTGTCCTGTAGGCGTACCGTTATGCGCGCCGTCCCAAATGCATTTTCCTTTGCCTTGAAATGGAGTTCAGCCGACGTCTGCCCCGATGTCGGGTCAACTGCGTTAGGTAAGATCTCGAAGAGATCATCGTTATCGGTACTCACAATAAACTTTAATGTCTGGTCCCGTTCCGGCGTCCCCCCACCCGGCGAGAGTCCGATCAGACCGACGGTCTGTTCCTGCGTACCCTCATCCATAGTCATATCGCTAAGGACATTCATGGTGGGTGGATCGTTTACAGGCATTACGGTAATGGTAAACGTGCGTGACAGTCCCGGTGGTGTGTCAACCAGGGTCGCCGTCACGGCGGCCACACCGGATTCATTCAAATTGGGTTTGAACGCAACTACTGCAGTCGCTGCTGTACCGTTGTAGGCCGGCACAGGATTGGGATGCGGAATCAATGCGGTATTGTCTGACACCAGGCCAAACGCCATCGTCTGCGACGTCTCCATCGGTCCGGCGGTGATACCTGTTACGGTAAAAGTCTGCTGTGGCGCATCCTCGAATATGCTGATGTTGGCGATGGGATTGAAGGATGCCGGGTCATTCACAGCATTCACCGTCACCTGAAGAGGAAAAGTGTTGCTGTATGCCTCCCCGTCAAAAATTCTAACATTGACGGTCAGCGTGCCAAAGAAATTGGGAGAAGGAATGACGCGATCATCTTCGAAACTGTAATTAGTGCCCGGCAAAATATCTACCACAATTTCTGCTTCAGGGGTGTCGGCATCGAGCCAGTCCAGGTTCGCAAGGATAACTGTGCCACCCGTGTCCTCATCAAACGACAATAAATTCTTCGGTCCATTGATCACTGGCGCATCGGCATCATCCGTTACCGTGATCAACAAGGGATATATGTTGCTGCTTGCAAGGCCGTCATTTACCTGCACATTTACCTGTAAGACGCCAACGAAATCAAGTGAAGGCGTGATGGTCGTCAGCGTGAACGCGTAATCCGTACCTGGCAGCAGCGTCATGTTGAATCCGGTAGGATAGGTTAAATTATCAACATCGGTGACCACCAGATCTTCGAGTTTAACCGTAATTGGTATGTCTTCCACGGTGCTGAGCGATGTTTGCCCGGTAATCACTGGTGCATCATTGACCGGCACAACGTTTACCTGGGCATCGAACACGGCGCTGTTTGCCTGGCCATCGTTGGCGCGCACCGGGACGGTGATGATTCCGGTAACGTCGACTTTTGGTTTAATGATACTTCCGGAAACAAGCACATAGGGCGCGTCCGCCGCGGGGGGCATGACGATAATGGTGTAAGGAACCGGCTCTGGATCGTCGATGGTGAATTGGCCAGAATTGATCGTGAGTTCTGTCTCTTCGTTCGTCGAAATAGTTGTTTGCGCGGTGATGGTAGGCGGGTCATTAATTGGATTCACGGTTACCGTAGCGTTAAACGGCGCGCTGTCTGCTTGTCCATCGTTGACCTTCACGGATACTGAGAGTACGCCATTAACGTTCGCGGACGGCGTTATCTGGTTGCCATTTGAAACCGTGTAATTTGCACCGGGCAACACCGTCAGAGTCCGGAGGCTGGGATCGCTGTCCGGATCAGTGATACTAAAGCCGCTCAGCGGTATCGTATAGGTCTGATCCTCGTCCATTGTGATCGCTGCGGGTTGTCCCGTGATCACCGGCGGGTCATTCGTACTGATGATGGTTATCGCCACGTTAAACAGCGGCCCTACACCAGAGCCGTCGCTTACCAGAACAGGGACCGTGAGGGGACCGTAATAGGTGGCATTGGGAGTAATAGTAGTCGGACCGGTCAAGCTGTAGTTCGCGCCGCCGGTAGGCAGCAGCGTCAGTTGGCTCACGTCGTTGTCAGGATCAAATACGTGAAGCAAGACGAAGTCCAGGGTAACCGCGACGCCTTCATTCACGGCAATAGTCTCTTGTCCGGTAATCACCGGCAGATCGTTCAAAGGGTTCACGTTAAGCGTAAAACTTCGGTCTGTTGTGTTCGTGCCATCCGAAACACTGATGGTTATGACCGCGCTGCCGCTTAGATTAGCTTCTGGCGTGATGTTAATGGTGCGGGTACCGGTTGTTCCGCCCAATAATATATTGGCTATGGGAACAAGCGTGGAGTTGTCCGACACGGCCACAACGGATAGGCCAGACGCCGCTGTCTCCGGATCGCTGATCGTAAAGCTGATATTTCCTGTCGGGATGTCTTCATTGATGGTTCTGTTCGAAATAGCCGAAACGGTCGGCGCGTCGTTAACCGGCGACACGGTCACCACAAAGTCACGGACCGTCGTCGTTGTACCGTCGTCAACTGTGATCGAAATGGTTGTAGCACCATTCTGATTGAATGCCGGTGTGATGGTAACATTGCGGTCGGTTCCGCTTCCGCCCAGCACTACATTGGCTACGGGCACGAGCGTGGTGTTGCTGGAACTCACCGTTACCCCCAGGGTACCAGCCGGTGTTTCTTCGTCGCCGATCGTGAATGCAATTGCCCCGGTACCGGCGTCTTCGGTAACCGTTTGATCCGCAATGGCACTGACTATAGGTGCATCGTTTATGGGCGAAACCGTCACGCCAAAAGTTCGTGTCGCAGTAGATGTTCCATCGTCAACCGTCACAGTAACATTTGCCGTACCGGAGGCATTGCCTGCCGGAATGACCCTGATGGTTCTCGAAGCTTCTGTTCCACCGAGCTCAAGGTTGGCAGGTGCATTCGGCACCAGCGTGGCATTGTCCGACGTCGCAGTCACGACAAGGACGGCGACGGCTGTTTCCAGATCCGCCACCGTGAACCCGATATTACCGGTAGGCGTGTCTTCATTGGTCGTTTGATTGGCAATCGCGGTAAGGGTCGGGGCGTCGTTCACCGGAGTCACCGTGAGCACAAACACTTCATTCGCCACGTTGGTACCGTCGGTAACGGTGATGGTTATCGTTGCCGTTCCGTTTTGGTCAGCCAGCGGCGTAACGGTAACGCTACGGGAACCACCAGAGCCGCCCAGGACAACATTCGCATCAGGCGCAAGACTTTGATTATCGGAGGTCGCGGTAACGGAAAGCGTGCCAACGGGCGTGTCGGGGTCTGTGATTACAAACGGAATGGCGGCCGTCGCATTATCCTCGTTAACCGAAAGATCGCCCACGGCTGAAATAGTTGGCGGATCCTCTACCGCTGTCACAACGACATCGAAAGTCGTGGATACCGGAGTGGTCCCGTCGGTTACGGTGAGCGTAATGGTGGATGTCCCGCTTTGACTGGCCAACGGAGAAACGGTGACTGTCCTATTGGTTCCGCTACCTCCCAGTACAACATTTGCCAGCGGTACAAGTGCCACGTTGGAGGTTGCGCGGCTAACGCTGAGGGATCCGGGTGCGGTTTCAATATCGCCGACGATAAATGGAATGGCGCCTGTAGAAGCGTTTTCGGCGATTGTCTGGTTGGGAGGTGTCGAGATGGTGGGCACGTCATTTATGGAAGCCACCACGACGTTGAACGTCGACGTCGCAAACAAATCGTCCACATCGGTCACGGTGAGCGTAATGATCGCCGTGCCGAACGCATTGTTAGCGGGTACCACGTTCACCGTGCGCGCAGTACCACTGCCCGCGACGGTGATGTTCCCATTGGGCACAACGGTCTGATTCGACGAGGAAGCGGTAACGGTAAGGGTACCCGCCTCCTTATCTCCGACGTTAAAATTGATGTCGCCGGTACCGCCAGCCTGATCTTCGTTAATGTTTTGCGTTGTTATGGCGCTGATCGTTGGCGTGTCATTCAGGGGTGCCACATTCACGGTAAAGGTTTGCGTGGTCTCACCGCTGCTCGCGTCTGTTACGTGGATGGTAATGTCAGCAGAGCCAAACCCGTCGGCAACAGGTATGACCGTGATCGTCCGTGAACCACCCGAACCTACGACAACAATATTTCCCGGCGGCACCAGCGTTGCATTGCTGGAAGATGTCGTAACGGTTAGGCTACCGGCCGGAGTCTCCAGATCACTAATCGCAAAATTGATCGCGCCTGTGTTTGAATCTTCATTAATACTTTGCGTCGGTATGATGGGTGTGATGGTGGGCAGGTCGTTAATAGCGTTTACGGTCACGGTGAAAGTTTCTGTCGTCGTCTCCGTACCGTCATTCACGGTAAGGGTGATCAGGCTCGACCCGAAGGCATTAGCCACCGGGGTAATCTGCACGGTCCAGGTGCCTGGGCCGGTCTCTACCAGGGTTACGCCTCCGGACGCGACGACTGTCGTGGCACTCGAAGTACTGGTAACCGTGAGGTCCTCGGCGGGAACATCAATGTCGCCCACGGTGAAGGGAATGGGCAAACTCGGCGCATCTTCATTGATCGAAAAATCACTGATCGCCGAGATGGTCGGCGGGGCATCTACGGCAGCCACATTCAGCAAAAACGCCGTCTGCGCAGTACCTCCGTTTGCATCCGTTACCGTGAGCGTGATAGTCGCCACGCCAGACCGATTGATCTTCGGAAAAACATTTACGCTTCGTGCCGACCCACCACCACTGCTACCTAAAATAATCTCCGCATTATCGGCCAGGCTTGTATTCGACGAAAGCGATGACATCGTCAACAGCGCCGCCGTAGTCTCGAGGTCCGTGATGGTAAATCCCAGGAGTCCCGTCGAAGTATTCTCATCAATGTTCTGGGTGGCTATTGAGGTAATTGTCGGGAGGTCATTCACAGAGTTCACGGTCAGGACAAAAGTCATGTCAGCGAACAATGTTCCGTCGCTTACGCGCAAGGTGATATTCGCGATTCCGTTAGCGTTGATGTTGGGCGTGATGGTCACGCTTCGATTGGCACCCGATCCGCCGATAGCTATACCGCCGCCATCAACCAATCCCGTGTTCGACGACGTACCCGTGACGGTTAACGAAGTGAGCGGCGTGTTCGGATCACCCACTTCAAAAGAAAGGGAACCGGTGGCGATATCTTCATCGATCGTCTGATCCGTGATCGTGGTTACAAACAAAGGCGGCGCGTTCACTTCCAGTACGGTCAATACAAAGCCCGTTTGCCTGATCCCTGCATTCGCGTCCGTTACGGTAAGGGTGATCGTTGCCGTGCCAAACAGACCCGGCGTTGGCGTGATGGTGACATTGCGGTTAGGTCCGCTGCCGCCGAAGACAATGTTGCCTGTGGCCACCAGCGTGATATTGTCCGAAGATGCGCTCATGACCAGTGATGCAGGCGCCGTTTCAACGTCCCCTACGGTAAAGTTCAGTGCCGCGGTTGACGTGTTCTGATTGATCGACAGATTGGCAACGGCGGTTAGGCTTGGAAGGTCGTTCACGGCGGTTACCGTGACGTTTACCGGATCAGTATCCGAATTGCCCGTGCCGTCGGAGGCGAGCAGATTAATTTGGGTTAGGCCGTTCCGATCGGGTGCCGGCGTTACAGCAAGCGTCCAGGAACCTGGCGCTCCCGGAACCAGCGAGACGTTCGCGGCCGGGATAAGGGTGGTATTGGCGGAGCTTGCCGTTAAGGTGAGGTTTGCAGCAGGTGTGTCCCCATCGGTTACCGTAATAGTAACGGCACCGCTAGGCGCATCCTCTGCCGTCGTGATCGGTCCCGAAATAGCGATCACCGGAGGTTGAGGTGTGGGCGTTACCTGCACTACAAAGTTCTCCGTGGCACTCAAGCTCCCGTCACTCACGGTAACGGTAATAGTTGCCGTTCCTGACGCGCCGGCCACGGGGGTGACGGCAATTGTTCTGGCACCATTTGAGCCACCCAGCACAATGCCGGCCGGCAACACAAGCGCCGCGTTATTGCTGACCGCCGAGACCGTGACACCAGCAAAGCCATCCACATCGGCAACGGTGAAATTGATTGTGCCAGTAGTGCCTTCCTGGGGAATAGTCTGATCGGCGATGGCCGCAATGGTGGGCGCATCGTTCGCAGCGGTTACGGTTACTGCTACCGGATCACTATCTGTATTGCCCGTGCCATCGGAGGCGAGCAGGTTAATTTGTGTCGTTCCATTCCGATCAGGCGCCGGGGTCACCGAAAGCGTCCAGGTACCCGGTACGCCGGCCACCAGCGAAATGTTCGCAGCCGGGATCAACGTGATATTGCCTGACGTCGCCGCCAGGGTCAGGTTCCCAACCGGCGTATCCCCATCGGTTACCGTAATAGTAACGGTACCGCTAGGCGTATCTTCTGCCGTCGTGATCGTTCCCGTTATGGCGATCACGGGAGGTTGCACCGGTGTCGGCGTAACGTCCACCACAAAATCTTCCGTGGCACTTAACGGTCCGTCGCTCACAGTAACGGTTATGGTTGCCGTTCCCGACGCGGTGCTTACCGGCGTAACGGCGATCGTTCTGGCACCATTCGAGCCACCCAGCACAATGCCGGCTGGCAACACAAGCGCCGCGTTATCGCTGATGGCCGAGACCGTGACACCAGCAAAGCCGTCCACGTCGGCAATGGTGAAATTGATCGTGCCGGTCGTGCCGCCTTGAGGAATGGTCTGATCGGCGATAGCCGCAATGGTGGGTGCATCGTTCGCAGCGGTTACGGTGACACTTACCGGATCGCTGTCCGTATTGCCCGTGCCATCGGAGGCAATTAGATCAATTTGTGTCGCGCCATTCTGATCGGGCGCCGGGGTCACCGAAAGCGTCCAGGTACCCGGTACGCCGGCCACCAGGGAAATGTTTGCAGCCGGAATAAGCGTGGTGTTGGCAGAACTGGCCACTAAGGTGAGGCTCTCTACAGGCGTATCATCATCCGTTACGGTAATGGTAATGGGGCCGCCGGGCGTATCCTCTGCCGTTATGATCGGTCCCGAAATAGCGATCACCGGCGGCAAGGCCGGAGCCGCGATCACCTCAAGGTCGAATTCGTTGGCTGCGCTCAGTTCGGCGTCACTTACGGTGACGGTAATGCTGGCTGTTCCTGACTCTCCTGCAGCCGGCGTAAGAGCGATGGTGCGGTTACCGTCGCTGCCACCCAGGGCAATGCCCGAGGCCGGGATCAACGTCAGGTCAGATGAATTGGCCGAGACAGAAAGCTCCGTAAAATCGTTGTCCACGTCGGCGATCACAAATGATATATCGGGCGTCGTAGCGTCCTGATTTACGCTGGTGTTAGCGATCGGACTAATCGTGGGCGGGTCATTGACAGGTGTGATCGTTATGGTGACTGTCGCGGCTTCCGAAACGGCTGATACAGCGTCCTTAATGGTATAAGTAATAACGGCCTGATCGTCGAAGTCAGGGGTTGGCGTGTAGTCTAACAGTCCTGCGGTGTTGACTACGAAATTACCGGCTGGCGTTGAAATAGATTTTTCTTCATCGGCAGTCTCTGGAAGCAGGTCAACCGTTGAAGCATCTACGCCTGGAATTGGCGCATCATTTTCCACCAGATTTACGGTAATGCTCTGGTCTTCGCTAACGGTCGCGTTATCGTCATTGGCTAACGGTTGCGCAAAGTGCGACAACGGCAATACCAGGCAAACCAGAAGAAATGCTTGACGACCGAAGAACATACCAGACTATAGACGAGCCAAAAGTAATAATTTTCTCAGTATATGCTGTTTATGCATAATATGTAACAGTTGAAGAAGGAGAATTTTGAAGAAATATGCAGAATACCCTTAATTAGGCGCTCAGGATATGGGCTTCGTTTCTTCGCAAATGAACGAGTCCTAACGTATGTTTTTACTCATTTTTGCCGGATTTTAGGCAGTTTGCGTTGCCGGTCAATGTGCAGCACTCATCAATTATCGTCACCCGTCAACCTTGACTAATAGTATATCTACTATATTTTTGCCTTCGCTTAATTTAAACAAAAGTATCTGAACAATGGGCCGCGTATTTGAAAAAAGGAAGCACAAGATGTTTGCGAGATTCGACAAAATGGCGAAGGCCTTCTCGCGCATCGGTAAAGACATTGCGATAGCCGTAAAGCAAAGCGGTCCGTTACCTGAAAACAATCCCCGGTTACGTGTGTGCATCCAAAACGCGAAAGGCGTAAATATGCCCAAAGACCGCATTGATGCGGCTATTAAGCGGGCATCGTCGAAGGAAGAGAAGGATTTTCAAGAGGTTATATACGAGGGCTATGCGCCGCACGGCGTTCCGATGGTAGTGGAGACGGCCACTGACAATCCTACCCGAACGGTAGCCAATATCCGGCTGATCTTCTCCAAGAATGGCGGATTGATGGGTAACTCAGGATCCGTCGCTTTTATGTTCGAACGCAAGGGCTTATTCAAATTTGATCCCACCGCCCTTAACCTGGACGAACTTGAGCTGGAGCTTATTGACGCCGGAGCCGAAGACATCGAACCTTCGGACGAGGAGATTACGGTGTACACAAAGTTTTCCGAGTTCGGGCACATGCAGAAATTCCTTGAATCCCGCGGGCTAGAAGCAAAGAGCGCAACGCTCCAATACATACCCGCAACGACGAAGGAACTACCTGAAGACCATCAGGATGAGGTGCTGAAACTCGTCGAGGCTCTGGAAGCCGACGACGACGTGCAAAGTGTCTACCACAACCTCGCCTGACGCTCAACTTCCCAGGTCTTCCACGCATTGGTCGCAGCTCGGGTTCCGCCGCATCGGTAGCACAGGATTGTTTACCGGCACCAGGAGAGTTATATCCCTTTTAAGCACGCCTGGCTGACCAATTTACAGCTTGCCGGTTAAGCGCTCGCGTACCGACAGGCAAGCGGTAAATTAGCCCGTTGTGAAAGCCTCCGATAGCTGTATGTGCCCTGGCCCTTCCCTGCTCCGCACCCTGATGTGTGGCCTGTTTTTGCTGACGGGTGCTGCCGCCTTGCAGGCGCAGCAGTTTTCTATGTCTATTGGTGTCCATACGGGCATCATGTCGACGTACACGATGGACAACGGTATTGATCGCGATCCCCGTTACAGGCCTTACTACGGGGTAAAGTTCGCACCCATTGGAGCTAACTTCAGCCTTAACTACGAGCACGTCGGCTTTGTTATCTCGCCCTCCCTCATCAATGTTGGGCAAGACGCTTATGTGCTCAACACTACCGATGGCGATATTGGCGACCGAAAATACAACCTTAAATACCTCAACGTTCCGATAGGCTTCAAAGTGCATTTCGTGAACCTGGCATTTCTGAAGATAAGCGCCGTAGCCTCACTGAGCGGAGCTTACCTCATGGATGGATCGGAAACCGTCAGCCATTCGGAAGGAATTATGGACTTTCCCAAGGACGTTTACCCCATTCTCCCGCCCAATTACAACATTGAGTACGACGGTGTGGCAGTACCTGCCGTAGATCAGTACGTGATTGCCGGCAAGGACGACTTTCGGGCCATGCAGGTTTTCGCAGGACTCGGATTGCAGTCAGACTGGGATATCTCGAACAACTGGCGTGTATTTTTTGATCTCCGGGTGAATTATGGCTTGTTCGATCCCCGCACGAAGTCTTATCTTGAACGCCTGGACGCTCACCAGACTTTGTACGACATACCGGGCCAGCGTCACGATATGTTCGCACAACTGTCAGTCGGAATCTCTCGCTATATAGATTTTGAAAAGAGCGACGTGGACAAGAAGAAGAAATTGAAAGAGGGCCGCAAAGGCTATAAGACTAGTAATAAATATCCGTACCGGAAACCCAGAACGAGCAAACCGGGCGGTTAACAGACCCGGTATGATCAGGCGACGAACTTTCCTTAAACTTGCGCTGTCGATTCCAGCAGTAGCCCAAACGTTGCCTGCACCTGCCGGCCAACAGGAAACCGGCGTTCCTGGCAAGATCATCACCGTTCTTGGCCCCATATCAACTGATTCGCTGGGCGTAACGCTGATCCATGAGCACATACTGGTGGATTTTTCCGGGTATCGGCTATATAATCCCGCCGGCTGGAACGATGATGAAGTGATTCGCAAAATGCTCCCCTATCTCCGGGAGCTAAAGGACGCGGGTTGTCGATCGCTCATCGACTGCACACCTAACTTTCTCGGTCGTGATCCGTTGCTGCTCCGTCGCCTCAGTGAATCATCCGGACTACATATCCTCACCAACACCGGGTACTATGGCGGATCCGATCACAAATATCTACCGCCGCAAGTGTTCTCAGAGACAGCGATTCAGCTTGCTGCGCGCTGGACCGTCGAAGCATCAGAAGGCCTGGAAGCAAGCGGCGTCTATCCGGGATTCATCAAGATCAGCGTAAACCCCGGCGCGCTTTCGGAAGTCTCCCGAAAGCTTATAGAGGCTGCGGCAATCACGCACCTTCGGACAGGCCTTACGATCGCGTCGCATACAGGTCCGGCCATTGCGGCCTTTGAAGAGTTGGATATTCTCCGCCGGCAAGGCGTGGCTCCCGACTCCTTTATTTGGGTGCATGCGCAGGGGGCCGATGCCGTCGATCATATCCGGGCTGCTAAACAAGGCGCCTGGGTTAGCCTCGACGGCCTTGCAGAAGACAATGCCGACACTTACGTGTCCATGCTGCAATCCCTGAATCGGGCGAATTTGTTACACCGTACGCTCGTTTCTCACGATGCGGGCTGGTATGAACCTGGGAAACCAAACGGCGGCGATGTGCGCGGATTCACAACCCTCTTTAAGGCATTGATTCCCCGGCTGAAAACGTCTGGATTTTCCGACGACGCCATTCACCAGCTGACCGTTCGGAATCCGGCATCGGCATTTGAAGTGCGCGTTCGAAAGTTGTAGACGTTCCTTTTGCTTTACGACGCAAGGTGGGGAAGCGTAACGGTAAACGTTGTGCCCAGCCCTACCGTTGACACAACTCCTGCCGTTCCCTTTAGTTTATCAACGACACCTTTCACGATGTACAATCCTAACCCCGAACCCTTGCTATCGGCGCTGGCGCGGAAAAACATGCGGAAGATGTTGTCGAGATGCTCTTCGGCGACGCCCAGACCGTTGTCGGCAAATGTCAATACGGCACCCGCAGCCGAAGAACTTATGCTGATGTGGAGCCGGGATGCCTTTCGCGGGTCGCGATAGCGCACCGCATTGGCAATGATATTGTTGAAAATAATGAGCAAGCGGCTGGCATCGGATCGAAACGCAACAGCCGCATCCACTTCCCTGGTTATGGTCACCGCATTGGCACCTTCCATAAACTTGAGCGACTCAAACGATTCGTCAACCAGGGCATTGAAATCAATCTCTTTCAACTTCACCTCCATGCGCGCATTGCGCGAGTAGTGTATGATGTCGGAAATGAAATGGTCAAGTTTGTTAATGCTTTGATCCATCAATTCGAGATACTGGGGCACGTGACTCTTGTCGGGATCCATCTGGATCATGTTCAGCAATCCCTTCACTGACATCAATGGAGCCCGTAAGTCATGAGACGCACTGTAAACAAAGCGATCCAGCTCAGCATTTATCTTCGTCAACTCTTCGTTCTGGGATTTCATCAATCCCTCCGTTCGCACCTGCTGTGTGATGTCACGCGCATAGGCGGTAAGTCCGGTGACAACGCCATTTTCAACGATAGGATACGTACGGATCTCCACATTGCGCATCTCCTTTTCGCCTTGAAGAATGTCGTGGAACTTCCCGGGCTTGCCGGCTAAACCCGTCGTATAACGGTCACGCCACCGGTCAATTAACTCTGCATCGCTCGCCGGCAGCAGCGACAGCACGTTAACGCCCCGCACAGGTTTTACACCAAACGCGAGCTTATGCACCTTGTGGAATTGGGTATTGTAATCGATAAGTTCGAGGTCGGTATTGATCAGCCAGATACTGTCGTCGACGGTATTAAATATCGAGCGAAGGTTCGCTTCGTTCTCGACGATCTTTTTTTGATAGGCTTTGCGGACGGTTATATCGCGACTAAATACGGAGATGAGTTGCGAACCGTCCGGCCGCGTACGTGACATAAAATGGATCTCCCAGTAGTAATTGCGTCCATCAATCTCAAAAACGTCTTCAACCTTGATAGGCGTTCCGCTGAGTGCTACAATGCAACGCTCTTTCCATTCCCCCGTAAGCTCCGGATTTTTTTGCGCGAGCGACTCCAGCAAAAGATTTCCTTTCTTCAGCTCTATGCCGTAGGTCTCATAGAAGATCCAGTAAAAGCCTGAATTGAGATTGACCACCCTGAAGTCTTCGTCAAGCAAAAGTATGTTCGAGTCCGCATCTTCGATGATCGACGTAAACATATCCTGCCACACGTTTATCTCGTGTTTCTCCGATTGTGTTTGGTCCGATAACTTCAAGGGTCTTTTCAAAGAATGATTCTTTATGCGCGCAAAAAATATAGCCACGAAGCTGCTTACACAGCTCACGGCCCTGGTGCGGGTAAATATGAGCAGTTTAACAGGAGTGCTGTGCGATCAAACGACAATGACCTGATTTTGGATGCCTGCAGTGCGAACAAATCTCCTTAAATCACCAGACAGGCTTTCAAGGTCACGTTTCACACGATTGCGCTGCAACGCAATGGGATACCACCACATGGCTGACTCGCCCTGCCTGCAGGTTTTGATCATCCTCCTCACGCTGAAACAGATTATGCTTATCCAACTCATGCTCACCCCATGCTACTAAGACTCTGGCTGCTAATCAGATTCTCTATAGCGCGTGCCAGCAACTCGGCGCAGCTCACAATTCCGATTTTGGGATGATTGACGGTTTCCACAACGGTATCGGTAATGCACAACTTCTCGAGAGATGATTGAGCGATGGTATTCACGGCATCACCACTTAGCAACCCGTGAGTACAATAGGCACGAACAGATTTCGCTCCTTGTCCGATCAACACATTGGCAGCCGCACACAACGTACCAGCCGTGTCTACCATGTCGTCGATGATTATGATGTTCTTCCCGTGCACATCGCCAATCACCTCCATGTGTGCCACTTGATTGGCCTTCAATCGTTCCTTATGAATCACAGCCATATCCGCGTGCACAAACTTCTTGTATTGCTTGATGCGCTTGATTCCGCCAAAGTCCGGACTGCATAAGCAAAGGTTGTCGAGGTCCAGTGCATTAATGTGATCCACAAACAGACGCATAGAAGACAACGGATCGAGCGGGATCTTATAAAACCCTTCAATCGCGTTCGTGTGCAGGTCGAGCGTGATGATGCGATCGGCACCCATCAACTGAATTATATCAGCCACCATGCGCGATGAGATGGATGTGCGCTGTCCATCCCTCCGCTCCTGCCGGCTGTGCGGCAGATACGGTACGATCAGCACCACTTCACGTGCAGAAGATCGCCTCGCCGCATCTACAGTCATAAGCATTTCGAAGAAGTGTTCATACGGCATGTTGACCTTGGAAAGCAGGAAGACCGTTTGCCCCCTGACGCTTTCATCAAACCGGACAAACAACTCGCCGTCGGAGAACTTCTCGGTGTACACTTCGCCCAGCGGCATGTTCAGGTGGGCGGCTATCCTGGTTCCGAGCGTCCTGGCACTCGAAGTGACATACAGTTTGATGGTATCCATGGTGAGTTGACGGGTATTCGTAGTGCTATTTCAGAATTTTTACTGAAGATTGTTATTTCCTCAGGGAGGATATTCCGGATTTTGAATTGTGCGTTCGGCTCGGACGTACCGTCAGAAAAGAGCATGCAGAAAAAAAGAAGGGATAAAAAATATTGATAGCGAAGAGGCAAAGGAAGCGGAGTATTTTTACCGCAAAGACGCAAAGTTCCGCTAAGGTGCCTGCGGCACAAATATTAATAAGAATTAGACGCTCATAGTATGATTCGCTGCAGCAGGCTTCCTATAGGCTTGTCTGGTAAGCATAACGGCGAAAAAAATGTTGGTTCTAGGTTGTGCCGTAGGCTCACCTTCGCGGAACTTTGCATCTTTGCATCTTTGCGCCTTTGCGGTAAAAATACTCCGCTTCCTCTGCTAACCCTTTCTGAAGTAGCAAACACGATCGCCAATAACAGCCAACCGACGGTGAGCAATTTCACGTGTTAAAAAAAAGCGAGAGGCTGACCTTTCGGGACAGCCTCTCCTTTGTGAGTTCAGATTACTGATGGGCTATACGCCCTTGTGTATCAGCTATACGTCCGGTCGTGCGAGCGCTTTTCATCCCACTCCTTGGTTGGCGCGAAATACGATTGATCCGACGCATGCAGGTGCTTCTTTACCTCGTCGTCAATCAATTCAATTCCGAGACCCGGGGCGGTGAGCGGCACCGGCGCGAATCCTTTGTCGATGAGTTTCCGGCCATCGGTCGTCTTCACCAGACCCTCCCACCACGTGACGTCTACTGAATGATGCTCCAACGCAAGGAAGTTTTGCGTGGCCGCGGCGCAATGTACATTGGCCATGAACGATACCGGCGTTCCCGCCTGGTGCATAGCCATCGAGATCCCCTTTTCCTCGGCATAGTCGCCAATGCGCTTCGTTTCCAGTAGTCCGCCCGAAGACACAAGATCCGGGTGAATGATATCCACGGCGTGTTGATCGATCAGCGGCTTGAAATATTCCAGCAGGTAAATGTCTTCGCCAGTTGTCGTGGGTGTTTCAAGCGCATCCGTGATGGTTTTGTGCTGTTCGGTGTATTGCCACGGCACCATGTCTTCCAACCAGGCGAGCCGGTACTTTTCCAGGGCCTTGCCGAGGCGAATACAATTATTCACATCGAAATGCCCGTAGTGGTCGGTCGACATCGGGATGTCGTACCCTACCATGCTGCGTACATTGTCGACGATCTTGGCCAGTTCGTCAAGTCCCTTATCGGTGATTTGAATTCCGGTGAACGGGTGGCGCGTATTCGCGTACGAACTGTATCCGCCTCCCCACTGACTGGTGTTGCCGTCTTTCCAAATCTGCGTATTGACCAACGCGCCGGGTATGTTCCGTATTTCGTTGATGGATACGTCCATCTTGAGCCATGAGTATCCCTGTGTTTCAGTCCTGAACTTAATGAGCTTCATTTGTTCTTCGGGACTTTTCGACTCGGGTGTGTCGGCATAGATGCGAATGGTATCGCGATAACGACCCCCTAGCAATTGCCAGGCTGGCACGTTATACGCCTTGCCACACAGGTCCCACAACGCCATCTCTACTGCGCAAACGCCACCCGCCTGACGCGCCTGGCCGCCAAACTGCTTGATGATTTTAAAGATCTTCTCCACGTTGCAAGGATTCTCGCCAAGTATCCGGCTCTTCAACATCAGCGCATAACGTACATCGGCGCCGTCGCGAACCTCGCCTAACCCGTATATGCCCTGATTGGTGTCAATTCTAATGATGGCGGTTCGCCCCATCACCGCGGTAACGGCATAGCGCAAATCGGTAATCTTCAACTCCGAAGGATTGGATGCTTTGTTTACTTTCGATGTCGTCTGCGCAATCGTATCTTCGGTCGACAGGCCGATCATACTCCCCAGCGTCAATCCCCCGAGCGCCGTCTTCTTGAGGAAGTTCCGACGATTGTCGTGGGTATGCGGATGATCTATTTCGGCTTGCCGATCAGTCGCCGCCTTCGCTTCGCGCTCCTTATTTTGTTGGATGATTTTCTGCAATACACTTTTCATGATTGAGTAAGGTTAAGGTTGAAACTTGATTGAGAATAGCCTGGCGCGTCATTGCAAAAATGACGCGCCAGTGAGTATCGGGTATGTCTTCTTGCTTCAAGGAAGTATGACATGTTATTGTTTTAATGCTACGGCGATTACGCCTTTGCAAAAGTAAGGCTGTTAACAATTTATATTAATCATTCACGTACTCTTGCTACGGCGCATTAATACGCCTTTGCAAAAGTAAACCTGTTAACAATTTATGTTCATCCGCCACGTACTTTTGCTACGGCGTATTAATAGTTGCGTTCCTTGAGATAGTCGTCGAGTTCCTTCTTGGTCATCGGCAACTTGCCCGGATAATTATTGACCCAATTCAGAAAATCTTTCTTGATCTCCTCAGTCCATTCGCTATCGATCTGTCCGGCCAGATACTTCTTTTCGCGAAGGCGCTGGTGGCCAAACTCGTCGCGAAGCGCGGTTACTTCAGCAGTGATCACCAGGTTCTCCACAAGATGAGCGGGTATAAAGACGGTTCCATACTTTTTCGCGAGCACAACGTCGCCTGGCAATACCGTTGCGCGACCTACGCGAATGGGCGCGTTGATGGAAGTCAGCATCATCTCCTTGATATATGACGGATCCTGTCCTTTGATCCAGGCGTTGAAGCCTTTGATCTCCTCGAGTCCCTCCTGATCGCGAACGGAGCCGTAGAAAATTACGCCACGCTTCGAACGCGAATAGATCGAGTTGCCGAGATTGTCACCTATCAACGTTCCATCGGCGATCTTCCCGTATCCGTCTGCCACATATACATCGCCGGGCTGCAGAATATCAATGGGCCATGAATTCGTCCCCCCCTGTTGTGCACGGCTTTCCACTTTCCCTTGTTCCTTCACCTGCGCCTGGAGGTCCGGGCGTAACGGCATGTACTGCGCGGTCACTACGCGTCCGGTCATCGCGCTATCGGGCCAAATCACCTGCCACTCTCCCTCAAACTGATTGTTATATCCCTTGTTGCGCAATACGCCCCAGGCCTCCTCGATGGAAATACCTTTAAGGCGCTTGAGTATTGCGTCTGAAACCTTCGGACGTCCGTCGGGAAAACGTTCGCCCTTCCATTCGGCTGTGAGCGCCTTGATGTACTCGGGTGACGAACCTACGCGCTGTCCGAAACTCATCACAGCGGCTAACATACATGCCGAAATCAGCCATACTTTTTTAATCATAGTGTATGTTCTTTAGTTTTGATATGCATTATAGTTTGTTGTTTCCTTCGTGAGGCGTGTAAGCATGGACTTATCGAACCCGGTTCACCACAGCCGGCTTTGTACTCCGCCTAAGGCCGGATCAACGTTCCATCCCGCTTCCGCACCTGCCAGTTTGATTTCGTCGAGATGGGATATTTCGCCGCCTCTTTCTCGTTGATGTCGACTCCCAACCCTGGCACCTCGTTCACTGACATATACCCATTATTCATCGTGGGACATCCGCTAAATACCTCGAGCATCTTATCCGAGAAGCTTACCGCTTCCTGAATGCCGAAATTCCAAACGTGCAGATCGATGTGCGCGTGAGCGGCATGACCTACCGGTGATACGTCTCCGGGTCCATGAAACGCGGTCTTGATGTTGAACCATTCGCCGAGTCGAGCGATCTTCATCGCCGGCGTAATGCCACCAATCTGCGAAACGTGCACGCGGATGTAGTCGAACCACTGGTTCACCATCGGCATCTTAAACTCGTTGATGTTGTTGAAAAGTTCACCCATAGCGATCGGCACGGTGGTGCTGGCACGCAACTGTTTAAACCATTCCATGTTTTCAGGAGAGAAGGGGTCTTCAATAAAAAAGGGACTGAACTCATCAAGCTTTTTAATCATATTGATGGCATCCATAGGCTGCACGCGTTCGTGGATGTCGTGCAGCAATTCGATCTCTTCGCCACATTGCTTGCGAACCATCTCGAACATCTTGGGCACCGACTTGAGATAAACACGCTCGTTCATGTAATTATCAGTCTCACCACCGAACCCCGCTTTCTTAAAGTCGGGCTGCTCGTTGATGCTGCCTACGGCTCCGTAGCCACCTTGCTGAATGCGGATGTACTTGAATCCGCGTTCCATAATTCGCTTTACATCTTCGGCCACAGCCTCGGGCGTATTGCCTTGGGCATGGGTATAACAGGGTACAGCAAACCGTGACTTTCCGCCCAGCAATTGGTATACCGGCATGTTGGCGCGCTTGCCCTTGATGTCCCACAGGGCCTCGTCGAGGCCACTCAGGGCATTATTGAGCACGGGACCATTGCGCCAATACGAACTGACGTAAACAGCGTTCCACATGTCTTCGATATTGTCGACATCCCGTCCGACACAAAAGTCATTGAGGTAACTGTTGATGGCGGTTACCACGGCGACGGCGCGTTGCGTGAATGTGGCACAACCGAGCCCGTACAACCCTGGTTCGGTGGTCTCCACTTTCACCACAATAAGGTTGGACCCCTGTGGCGCCGTGGCGATGGCCTTTACGCTCTTGATCTTCACGACGGGCAGTCCCTTGGCATAAGAGGGTTTTACCTCGCGCGCCTGTGCATCGTTGTTGCCGAACATGCCAAGTACGCCGGCAGTGGACCCTATTCCCAACATTTTTAAGGTCTCTCTCCGGCTGGCGAGAAATGTGTTTTTGGAGGTGGCCATAAACTAACTATTGATGAAGGTCTTATTAAAAGTAATTAGAATTGGTAAACGACAGCGTTTCTTTTTGTGAATGCAAAGGATTGCCATGCGAATGGTTATTCGATAGCAATGTGGGTTAAGTTGCGAAGATGAGCCTAACAGGTGATAGACCGCAGCGCGCCCGGAAGGCGTCATTGCAACTGCGGGTTCGCGCGCAAAATCGCCAGACTGGACAAAGTCTCGATTCACCGGGCAGCGATGCAACGGTATGGCAATTGGACGGAGCAACTCAATGACTATACCTGCGCGGATGGGCGGCCTGTCTCGAGCCAAATGCCCGATACGCCGGCATCAAGGACGTTTCGGCACGGCACGCGTTGCGCATCGCGGGTTCAACAGAGCCGATACTGGTCACGTAATGCTGCCCGTTCACAGCGGCACCCTGAATTGTATGCAGTCTCGTGGTGTATTCTGCTGATTGATGAATCTACGCCATTTAGGAAGCCGCGCTTCTTCGACGAAACCACTTTTGAGCAATACCCTGGCTGATGCGACATTCTCGGCATCTACAAAACTCTGGATCCGATAAACACGTGGCCACATCTTGAGATACTTTACCATCGCTGAGCACGCTTCAGTAGCCAGTCCTTGATCCCAGAATGTCGGTGCAAGCACGTAGCCTACTTCCAATCGCCCGTCGTCATTCTGTACACCGAACGCACCGATCAACTGATTGAACGCTCTCAGTCTTAGGCCGAACGTGAACTCTACTCCCGCATTCCAGGCCCGGTCGACGTGTTGCAGAAACAGGCGCGTATCTTCCACCCCTTTGTGTGTCGGCCAGGTCAGATAACGACCGACCTCGGGTCTACCTCCATAGGCGGAGAACACCTCGTCGGCGTCGTTTGGCTGCAACCTCCTCAGTTCCAACCGCGTAGTGAAAATTTGTTCAATCACTTAATGAGTTGTAAAAATTCTTTACAGTCCATGGTACGGTATTTCCGGGCGAATGATTGTCCTCCCGTCCCCATCAATAGGTCAACAAATCAACAAATAATTCTATATTTGTGCCGGCAAATCGGCACGACCAGCTCCTGCTGAACTCCCCCAGGATCGGAAGGTAGCAAGGGTAGGCGGTTGTAGCGGTGCGATGTTCGATTTGCCATTTTTTGTTCCTTGGCCCAGGTCATTTGTTGACCCCCGTGGCCGACGCTCCTCGCGAAAGAAATTACGAGAATTATACAAATACAACTGATTCAAATCAAAACACAATGAAGTTCTTTATTGACACCGCTAACCTCAGTGAAATCAAGGAAGCCTATGAGCTTGGCGTGCTTGACGGCGTAACTACCAACCCTTCACTCATGGCCAAAGAAGGCATACAGGGCGCGGACAACATCCGTGCTCATTACAAGGCCATCTGTAAGATCGTAGACGCAAACGTGAGTGCTGAAGTGATTTCTACCGACCTGGACAACATCATGAAAGAGGGTAAGGAACTCGCCAAAATCGACGATAAGATCGTGGTGAAGATCCCCATGATCAAAGAAGGTATAAAGGCAATAAAGAAGTTCTCCAGCGAAGGCATCCGTACGAACTGTACCCTCATATTTTCATCTGGCCAAGCCATTGTTGCTGCGAAAGCAGGCGCTAGCTATGTGTCACCATTCATAGGCCGCCTCGACGACATCGGACAGGATGGTATGGAAATGATCGGTCAATTAGTTAAGATCTACAATAACTACGGATTTGAAACGGAGATCCTGGCTGCTTCTGTGCGTCATGCTATTCACTTGCTGAAGTGCGCCGAACTGGGTGTTGATGTGGCAACATGTCCCCTCTCCGTAATCACCGGCTTGCTGAAACATCCGCTCACCGACAGTGGACTGGCCAAGTTCCTTTCGGACCACAAGAAGGCGAACGGCTAAAATTGGCGGCATAACCATCTCGTCCATGTTCTCTACTGATCCGGTCGTCACGGTTAAGGATGCTACGATCTTCCAGGAGCACAACACCGTGCTCAGCGATGTGTCGTTCGAAATCCAGAAGGGTGAATTTGTCTACCTGGTGGGTCGAACGGGGTCGGGCAAGTCGTCACTGCTGCGGACGCTGTATGCGGATCTTGGGTTGCGCCTTGGAGAAGTCACCGTTGCCGGATATAACATGGCGGGCATCCGACCCAGCGAGGTTCCATTGCTTCGCCGCAAATTGGGTATCATTTTCCAGGACTTTCAATTGTTCAACGACCGTACCGTCGGCGAAAATCTCATGTTCGTTATGAAAGCTACCGGCTGGAGCGACACGAGCAAGATGAAGGGACGGCTAACGGAAGTGTTAATTCAAGTTGGACTCGGATCGGTCGAGAAAAAGATACCGTACCAACTTTCGGGTGGAGAACAACAGCGTGTGGTGATCGCACGCGCGTTGTTAAATCAGCCCGTGATTCTGGTGGCCGACGAGCCGACCGGTAATCTGGATCCGGAAGTTGCACATGGTATAATGAAGGTCTTTCAACAGATCAACAACACAGGCACCGCCGTCCTGATGGCCACACATAGTTATGGACTGATCAAGCGCTTCCCCGCCCGCATGCTGAAATGTGAAGCTGGAAAGGTGCTGGATTCTACCTCCGCTCCTTTCGAACTGACTACCGAGTACTAGTGCGCCGTAGCGTGCCTCTTCTTTCGTCGCTTCAAAAGTAACAAGTCCCTGCAGGGAACAAACCCTGAGGGACTCATTGTGCGTAGTAGCTTGCGTGATTTGTCTTTTACTTATTTGTAAGACATGGCAGGTTGTTCGTGTAGCGCATACGATATCTCCAGAATTTTCACGACCTCACTCGTCCGGCTGCGAATCGGTGAGAACGTCGAGCGCACGCGCGCATGCTCACCTTTCTTGTTGATTCGAACATAAGAACCTTTCTTGGCAGTACCTGACGCCAGGTCTCTCCAGAACTGTCGATATTCTTCGCTGTTCTTGTCCTCGCGCGTGGCCAACACGCGATGGTGTTCTCCCATGACGTCCTCCTGCGTATATCCATAGAGTTCGAGGAAATTGCCATTTGCCTTGGTGATCGTGCCATCTGTATTGTACTCGGCAACAGCGAGTGAGCTGTGTATCGCCGTCAATGTGCTGTCGGTCTCTGACTGTGTGCGCTGCATCTCCTCTTGTGTGGCCTGAAGCTCTTCCATGTTTTGGCGCATTTCTTCTTCCTGGGCACGCATCTGTTCCGTCATCTCTTGTGATTCCTCCAGGAGATTTTGTGTGCGGGCGTTGATCTTCACCGAGGATATAGTTGACGCTATGGTTTCTGCGATCTTCTGAACAAACTCCGTTTCAAAGTCTTCAACTACACTGAACGACGCCAGCTCAACGACACCAAATATCTGATCATTCACTTTCAGGGGAACGATCAGCACGCTCGTTGGATTCGCATCGCCAAGGCCTGACGTAATTTTGATGTAATCCTGCGGAACGTCCGTCAGGTACACGACATCACCTTCCTGCCAGGATTGTCCGGCAAGGCCTTCGCCCTTGTGAATTTTCTGGTTGAGGAACTTCTTCTTGTCCCAGGCATAACAAGCCTTCATAGACATGGTTGGCTCTTCATTGGCATCTACGTCATCGATGATGTAAATGGCGCCTTGATTCGCGTTCAGATATTTTACAAGATTGCCCACGATTTCATCGGCAAGTTTGTTGATGTCGTTTGTATTCGTGCGCAATATCTCGCCAAACTTAGCCATCCCTTCAGTAGCCCAGTTTCGCTTCTTGTCGTCTTCAGCCACCTTCGAGAGGTTGTTGCGCATGTTAATCAAAGCATTGCCCAATACGTCGTGCTCACTGAGCGGATTGAATGCCGTGTTATACTTTCCATTTCCGATATTCTCTGCAAAGAGACTGGTCGCCTTCAAACCCGTTACCAGGTTGTCCATGGCTTCGGCCATCTCGCCAATTTCGTCGTTGCTGACATTGGCTTGTTTGTCTTCCACCAACTCACCGCGTCCGAGTTTTACGACGATATTCTTCAGGAAGTTCACCGGCTTGGTGATCGAACGCATGAGGAATATGGCGCTCATCAGCCCGATGATGATGATACCCGATCCAAGAATCAAGGTGTAATTCCGGAGACTCTTAATAGAGCCAATTACATCAACGTCCGAGCGAAGCGTAATCTGGTTTTGTTTCTCGGAGATTCGGTTCAGGCGCTTAATCAGATCGGCTGTGCGCGGAATTATCTGGCTCTCTATGGCGTCTTCGGCCATCAATTTCGTAAGCGGGTCTTCATAGTTCTCGAACGACTGCAGATTGGCCATGATGGATTGCTTCTGTACGTTCAGCAACGTATCGAATTTCAGGAACACGGTGTCCATCCATCGACGCTGACTGTCGCTTTCCCAGGTCGGCATCAGATCGGTGATGTTCTTCTGCAGGGCTGGATATTCATAATCCTGAAGTTGCTTCAAGGCATTCTTATCTTCCTGATTTGTCTGAAGGTATACCCAATTGGTCACCAGCATTTTCGACCGGGTCACCATCAACATAAGATCCCTGATCGCATCTTGCGACGGGCGATACACCGTGGCCGAGCTGTTCACGACGCTGTCGATGACGTTGCCCTTCCAAAAGATGATCAATCCGTTCACAATGAACAGCACGATAAGAATGAGAAAACCACCTAGTATCTTCTTACCGATGGTCAATCGCATGTGCGATTTCCTTTTTTCTGAAACTTCTTCCATATTTTTCTTAGATCAATATAGCCAGACGCGAAAGTTCATTGCTGACTTTCAGCCCCTGGCGGGTCACCGATGCCTGATTTAATTCAAATGCTAATTTGCCGTCCTTTACAATAAAGTTGATATCGCTTCCCTTCTGCCCCGCACCTGCTTCTTCGGAGATAACCAGTATGGATTGCGTATTGATCTTTTCCATAACCTCCGGGATAAGCGCAGACTTTGACGAGGAGACAAAAAGCATGTTGCACTTTTTGATCTCAGTCGCCGATGAAATTTTTGTCACTTTAATGGGTCGCTCACCCACCTTTTTGGCCTGTGCCATCGCTTTGAGTTCTTCAATTATTGGTGAATCGCCCAATACCAGGATCTCGAAGTCACCGGTGCTATAGGTGTCAGGCCAAATCACGTATCTCGTGAAACTGTACACAAACACTGAGTGCATCTTATAGTTCTGCGCAGCCGCTGGGAGGACGCACAAAAGGAGAAGAAGCGCCAGTAAAAAATGCAAAGGGGCTCTCATTGGTTCACTAAAAAATTTTGGCCGAGACCAAATGAAAACAAAAATATGGGGGCTGAATGCCTAAAAGGAGGGATTTTCGGTGAATACCTGACATCTGGATGAATCCGGTCGAGTTAGTCGATTTGATGCCTTCGCGGCAGACAGCCTGACGCTCACCTCCGCCCAATCTACCGTGCCTGCGAACAGTGGATTCAAACGGCAATACCGCTACCCGTCCACGCAGACATTTCTTTACTTAACCACGGTCAATATTACATTCAATGAAACACAATCGGCCGCTGTTCCCTGAAAAAACGCGCCGATAGCTACTCGTATTTGAGCGTTTCAGCAGGATTTATAGCGGCCGTTCGGAACACCTGAAAACTCACCGTCACAGCTGCTATCAGCAGGATACTGGCAACTGGGAAGATAAACAGGGGCCATCCCGGTTCAATTCGGTAAGGATATGCTTCAAGCCACGCTTTCATGGCGAACCAGGCGACCGGAAGTGCAAGCAACGAGGCGATCAAGGTAATTCGCATGAAGTCCCTCGACAACAGCGCCACGATGCCAGGCGTGGAGGCACCAAGGACTTTGCGTATGCCGATCTCCTTCGTGCGTTGCGCTACTGTGTACGAAGACAGGCCGATCAATCCGAGACATGAAATGACAACGGCAAGCACGGCAAAGATGTTCACTACTTTACCAAACCGGTTATCATCGCGATACTGACCCTTGTAATAATCATCCAGAACGAAATAGTCGAAGGAGTTTTCAGGGAAATGTTTTTTGAAACTGCGTTCTATTGCGGCAAGGGCTTCCGTCATTTTTTCGGGGAGTACTTTCACCGACGTAACCGAATATGTGGAGTACGACGGAAACAGCACGATCGGCTCCATCTGCCGTTTCAGACCTTGTTGATGAAAGTCAGGGATAACACCGATTATTGTCCATTCTCTATCCCAGAAACTCACGCGTTGTCCTACGGCTTGTTCGTCACTGGAAATATTGAGAAGACGGGCAGCGCGATTATTGATAATCACGCTGCTGATCTTTTCCCAATCGGCATGATGATCAAGGGCAGTGAAATTTCTGCCGGCAATAGTCTTCATCCCATAGGTGTCCAGGAAATGGTAGTCCACTCCCATGAAGCTGAACGTTACATTGCTGGTTTCCGGCATTGTGGCCAGCCTTACGTTGAAGACACGCCCTAGACGCCCACCGGGTACATTGTTAGAAGAGGTCGCGCTCACCACGCCGGGTAATGTGCTTAGCTCCGCCTCGTACGCCTGAAACCTGGGAATAAGTGTACTGTCGGCAGTGCTTCGCTCGGGCGATTGGACAACAACCGTATTGGCAATGTCAATACCCAATGCTGCCTCGTTCATGTATTTCAGTTGTCGCGAAACGACGAGCGTCGAAGCAATGAGCGTGGCCGAAGCCATGAATTGAAATATGACGAGTCCTTTCCGGATCATGTTACCACGCCCTGAACGTGTGAATTTCCCCGCCAGCACGACGACCGGTTGATACGACGACAATACTACGGCGGGATAAAAGCCGGCGAGGGCAACTCCTGTTAACATGATGATAACCAAAAGGAGAATCGTTCCAGTGTCCATCGTCGATAGAACTTTTAACGGTGACAGCGTTCCTCCGATAATATTGTTAAAGGGTTTCTGTACCAGGGTAGACAGCAGTAACGCGGTCAGGAAGGCAAACAGGCTGATCACGACCGACTCCAAAATAAACTGTCGCATTAACTCTCCCCGTATGGCACCCATCACTTTCCGGACACCGACTTCCCGGGCTCGCTCCAGCGCACGCGAGGTAGTCAGGTTGATGTAGTTGATCCACGCAATGAGCAGTATAAAGCCGGCAACGATCAGCATGGACCACACGGCCTTTCCGCTGGCCTGTTTCGCGATGTCGTATTCATAGTCTGAATACAGGTGCGCATCCTTCAATGGCTGAAGAAAGAACTTTTCGACACTGCCCGACACCTTGTCCCCTTGAAAATGCCGCTGGCTAAAATCGTCAAACTTCGCTTCCAGCGTTTTATAATTGATACCCGGCTTAAGCAACAGGTAGTGGCGCATGTCGGACCACTGCCAGCTGTCGTCGGCATCATGTCTCTCTGGTGTGTACAGCGTTTCGTACGATGCAAGAGCATCAAACTGGAGATGAGAGTTTTCGGGCACATCGGTACAAATGCCTGTAACCGTATAGGGCTCAGTGTCGAGTCCCCAATACAAATGCTTACCCATCACCTTACTCCAATCGTCGCCTGTGAACTGAAAATATTTTCGGGCAGTTGTTTCCGTAAGTACAATACGGTAGCGGCCCTTAAGGGCATCGGCAGGGCTACCTGCCAACATCGGATAGGTAAATATCGTCAACAAATGGTCGTCGGCAAAGAGACAGCTCTGCCCCCGGAAATAGCGGTCTTCCACTTTTACATTGAGGTCCCCTGCCGGCATGAGTCGGGAATAGCTTTCTACTTCCGGAAAGTCGGCGGCCATCGCGGGACCGATCGTAGGATAAGTGATCGTCCCGTGTTGAATGAGTTTGCCTTGCTGAAACCGGTCATTCGTAATCCGATAAATGCGATCAAACTTCTCATTGAACTTGTCGTAGCTCAGCTCGTACATGACAAACTGAAGAATGAGCAGGCAGGCGGTTATGCCTATCCCCAGGCCCACCACGTTAATAGCGGAAAACACCTTGTGCTTCAGCACATTTCTGAAAGTGATGGTAAGATAGTTCCTGAACATAATGAAGTGAAAAGGATGTTTAAATCGGTTCCGTAGTAAGATATCCGGTCTGACAAAGCGCATCACGCCAAACCACAGTCGCCGGCCGGCAATAGTCGGGCCATGCATTTCAAAATCGCCTTCGTATTGTTGAACCAAGTCGCCCTCAATCCCCTCCATCAAATGCGGGGGACAAAACCACTCCAGGAATCGAAGTGCTCTAAGTTTTCTTTGCGAAGGACCTTGAGACATGAATGAATCCAATTAAGCTGTGTTACAACGCTTGCGCTACTATTCGGCGAACACATCTTCCGAAGCAATATCGAACCTTGCCTGTAGACGCGCAGCACTCTCGCTAATTACAAACTTCCAAATTTCAGTTGCGGGATAAGCTTCCAAAGCTCCAAACGTGACTCTTTCATATCGCGCAACATCGCCACGCCGGCATTGGTCACGGTAAAAATGCGCTTCCGTCGACCACCGCGTAAATTCGTGGCCCCTCTCATCGAAGACTTGATAAGTCCTTTGTCTTCGAGACGGTACAAGGTTACGTGTACAGCACTGAGATTGCACTCCCTGTTTACCCGCCTTTTGATCTCACTTACCAGCGCATTGCCATAGGCCTCATCCCTCAGGATGGCGACCATGGTTAAAACGAGTTCCTCAAATTCGCCAAGAAAATCCCGGGACATGTTTATAATGTTTGTCAAACAAATATAGCCGATAAGTATATAGTTTGTTAAACAAATCAGAAATATTTTTCTACCACAAGCCAGATCATGGGACGATCGATTCGACGTTTCGTGCCGAGGATGGGCTGTGCGTGCTTTGAAGGGCTGGCGTAGAAAGGGTATCGAGGCTTGAAAGTTTTTGAAATCCATCATACGCGGAGTCTAAGGAGCTTTTGAGCTACTGGCCGCACGTTGATTTTCAGTTGCGTACCTGGGATGTAGTTAGGAAGGTTGCACTTCGTAGGATGGTTAAAGACTGAGTCATGGGAGCACTGCGTTTCGTTCGTGAATACTTGACGCTACGCGTCGATATACAGTGAGCGCTTAAATTGAATTTTCCGAAGTAATTTCGATTTGAACTGACAATTTCGGTGATGACGCACTCAAGCGGCCCCGACGCGTAGCGTCGAAGCATTGTCCGTCGCGCCGCAGTGCTCCTATGGCTCGGTCTTTAACCATCCTACAACGAGCAACGCTTTCATCGCTATATTCAACGCGCATCACTTAAAAATCAACGTGCGGCCAGTAGCTCCGAAGCTCCTTAGACTCCGCGTATGATGGATTTAAAAAACTTTCAAGTCTCCACGCCCCTTCCTACGCCAGCCTTCCAAGTAAGCAGGCACCATCCCCGACGCGTCGCGTCGAAGCACACCCGTCGTGCCGCAGTGCTCCTATGGCTCCGTCTTTAACCATCCTACAAAGAGCAACCCTTCCTAACTACATTCAAGGCGCATCATTAAAAAATCAACGTGCGGCCAGTAGCTCCGAAGCTCCTTAGACTCCGCGTATGATGGATTTCAAAAACTTTCAAGTCTCCACGCCCCTTCCTACGCCAGCCCTTCCAAGTATGCACCCACCATCCCCGTCGCGACGCACGCTCCTATGACTCCGTGTGATCGCGACGACATTCACGCTGCTCTATCCCAACTAGTTGACAAAAGCAACTAATTTGATCGGACATCTACTCTTCCTTTAGCGTCTTCACCGGCGAAACCCTGGTCGCCCTCACCACCTGAAAACCGATCGCCGCAGCGCACAGTGCGAGCGCAATGCCCGTAGCCAGCGCGAACACATCCCATCCGATAGAAACGCGATAGGCAAAGGTCTGCAGCCAACCGCTCACGATGTATAGCGTTAAGGGAATTGAAACCACCGCGGCAATCACAACGAGGAGAAAGTAGTCTTTCGATAACAGCATCAGCAATGATTCACTGGAAGCGCCCATAATCTTGCGAATAGATACTTCGCGTGCCCGTGCGTGCATCGTTAAGGCCACCAATGCATACAACCCGAGACTTACAATCAGTATGGCCAACGTCGTGGTTATGCGCATGATCTTATTCAGGTTGCGGTCACTTTGGTACTGATTTTCCAGTGCCTGCTCAACAAATGTATAGACAAACTCCTCTCCCGGGTTGATCTTGTTCCAGGCTGATCGCAGGTCGCTAAGCGCCTCCGTCATCTGTTCACCGCTGACCCGGGCGAATATCTTTGGAACCGGGTTATTACCTACATTCAAATTCTCAGCACCCTGCAAAACGATCCGCGGGTCCATTACTATCACCAACGGGCTAACTTTGCTGTACAACGACTGAAAGTTGAAGTCTTTTAGCACCCCGACAATTTCATGGTCGCCAAAGGCTTTGCCCGGAAGTCGCTGGCCAATGGGATCGCTCATACCCAATGCTGCGGCACACGCCTCGTTGATGATCATCCCGCGTCTCAGGTCTGTCTCGTCATCTGAATTGAAATTCCGACCCATAGCGAACTCCATCTTCATGACGGGCGCATACAGTTCATCCGTCACGTTCAGGCTGAAGGTCCGATAGGTCCCATGATCATCGGTAAAGCCGACTTCTACCCATGAGCCGTTTGCAAAGTCGTGGGAAGCCGCACAGGCGCCTTCAATGGTCTTGAGACGGTGCAACTCCGACTTATAGACCTCGGCACGTTCAAATCCCCGGCTAATGCGTTTCGCAAGACCCTCGCCACGCGGAATGTTCAGCTGCATGACTACCAGGTGAGATTGATCAAATCCCAGGTGCTTGTTTTGAAGAAGATTGAGTTGCCGGGTCATGACCAAACTGCTGCCTATAAGAAAGACTGACAGGATGAGTTGAACGGTAACGAGCGTCTGGCGCAGCCGTTGACGGCTGTTACCCGTTATTTTCCCTTTCAACACGGCAGCCGGTCGGAGGCGTGACAACACCAGGGCAGGATAACTGCCGGCCACGACACCAATGATCAGCAATAAAACGGCCGAATAGAAGATGGTAAAAAGGTTTGCCTGCAGTATCAGTTGCTTTCCAGACAGCTCATTAAAAAGCGGCAGGCACAGCCTGGCTACGAGCACGCCGATGACCAAAGAAAGGGCGGTGATCACCAACGCCTCGCCGGTGAATTGTCTCATGAGTTGGCCGCGCGAAGCCCCTGCCGCCTTGCGCACCCCTACTTCCCGCGCGCGGCTCATGGACCGTCCGATGCTCAGTGTAATGAAGTTGATGCCTGCCACAATCAATACGAGGCCCGCTACGCCGCCCAATATATAGCTGTACTTAGGATCGCTCACTTTTGCCAGCTCTGCCGGAAACCGCGTGTCGAGATGAATCGAAGTAAGCGGCTGCAACCCAACTGTATAATGGCTTTTGTTAAAGTCTTCCTCTCCGATCAGCGTTCGAAATAAATCAGGAAACTTCCGCTCCAAATGCGTGTGATCCGTTCCTTCCTTCAGCAAAATGTAGGTTTCTGCCATCACGTTGAACCATTGGGATGTCATGGCCTCCTGGCTCATCAGCTTCGGGTAGTTCAGGTCCGAAATCAACAAATAGAAACGGACACTCGAATTGCTGGGCAAGGTCTTCACGACCGCCTTCACGGTAAATTCAAAAAACTCATCTCCAAGCTGCACCGACAACGGCTTGCCTATGGGCTCGGAATCTCCGAAATACTTCTTCGCTACAAACTCGGTCAGCACGATGCCATCCGCCGTGGAAAGTGCATCCCGCGTACCCTTCACCAGCGGAAAGTCAAACACCTCAAAGAAGGCGCGACCGCCCACTGTAAGTGTTTCCGTGAACTGCCGGTCACCGAGCTTTACCTGTGTGCCGAACTTGTGAATACGCACGTGATGCTCCACTTCGGGAAAGTTTTCTTGCAATGCAGGTCCCATACCAAATGGAGTAGCCACGTTAAAGAACTGCTTGTTTTCACCCCAGTCTTCTTTCACCCAAGCCCGGAATATGCGGTTGGATTTTGAATGAAACTGATCGTACGTCCATTCATCGCGTATGAACAAGGCGACGAGGATTGACACCGCCACGGCGAGTGCCAGTCCCAGGATATTGATCGCAGCGTGTGTTTTCCGGTTCCACAAGGCGCGGAATGCGACGATGATCTGGTGCTTTAACATAGGTGTAAAAATGGTCCGTATCGCTGGCGTTAGTTGTTGAACTGAGTCAGTCCCTGTGGGCGATGGGCGGCCCACCGGACATGCCTGCTTAGGAGGATAACGATCTCGTTCGTCATCCCGAATGTAGGACCCGGAAAAGTCGCAGGCAATGAGCTCAGGGCAAGGCGCCGAAAAGATGTATTGAAACGACGGAAAGGTGAATTGAGACCGGCCTTCACATTCCCATGGGAAGGCTTGCGCCGATGCCTGTTATGGCCAAAATACTAATGCCCCAGGGCGGGCTGGATCTCAAAGCAATCGTACACTTCCTGAACGGTGTCTTTCGTGTCGGCCATGATCAAGAGGTGATCCTGCGCCAGTATCTCGGTCTCGCCGCGCGCGGTGATGTATTTTCCTTCGCGGTGGATGAGCACAATAAGCGCCGTCTTCGGCAGGTCGAGATTCATCACCGTCTTTCCGACTGCGGGCGATGAAACGGGAATGTCGAGTTCGAATAACTCCGAGCTGAAATCTTCCTTCAGTTCGAAATCGAGAGGGAATTTCCGCCGGATTTTTTCCGGTACACTCACCCTTAGCCACCGCGCGACGGTAGCCAGCGTTGTCCCCTGCAACAATACCGATGACACGGAAATAAAAAACACCAGGTTAAAAATATCCTTCGCCACGGGGATGCCGGCGATAAGCGGATAGGTAGCAAAAATAATGGGCACCGCTCCCCGCAAGCCCACCCATGACAAGAATAACTTTTTTCGAATGTTGAGCTCGGGAAAAAACATGAGCGATGTAAGCACGGCGGCGGGGCGGGCGATGAAAATGAGGAAAGCGGAAATCAGCACGCCCGGTCCCAGTAGCGGCACGATCTCATGTGGATAAACGAGTAGCCCAAGCGTGAGGAACATGACGATCTGCATGAGCCATGCCTGACCGTCATAAAAACGTATGAGACTCTTCTTGTGCAGAAAGTTACTGTTCCCCAGTATCACGGCGGAAATGTAAACGGCCAGAAATCCGTTACCACCGATGAAATCGGTAAATGAATACGTGAAGAATACGAGAGAAAGGATCAGCACCGGATACAAGCCATCGATATCGAGTTTAATTTTATTAATGACAAACGTCATCACCTTGCCAGATGCGTAGCCCGCCAAAGCGCCAAGCGCCATACCCTTAAAGAATCTCGGGATAAGGGATGTAAATGAGGCGTCTGGATCTGCAATGAGGTACACCAGGCTCACCGTCAGAAAATATGCCATTGGATCGTTCGACCCACTCTCGAGTTCAAGGGTTGGTCGAAGATTTCCCTTTAGCCCAACCTTGCGCGACCTTATGATGGAGAACACAGCAGCAGCATCGGTCGAGGACACGATGGCTCCCAGCAGCAAGCCTTCGAGTATGGTGTAACCCATCAGGTAGCTCGTAAACGCTCCTACGGAAATCGCGGTGATCAACACGCCGAGTGTGGAAAGCGAAAACCCTTGCCATAAGATCGGGCGTATGCTCTCCCATTTCGTCTCAAGGCCACCCGAAAAAAGTATGAAGTTCAGGGCAACAACGCCTAGCAGCTTAGCCGTCTCAAAATCGTTAAAGAAAATTCCGCCCGGACCATCGGACCCGGCAAGCATACCCACCACGAGAAACAGGATGAGCGACGGTATGCCGATATGAAAAGATGTTTTGCTGGCAATTATGCTCAGAAAAAGGAGCAATGATCCCAAAAGCAAAACATTTTCGACTGAGAAGGTCATGGAGCGCGTTCACAAAAACTCGTGGACCTTAAATATAGGGGTTTATTTGTTCACCTCATGACTTTATGGACTGAAAAAACACTATGCTTCCCTCGAAGGAGGCAAATCAATTTGCCAGAAACGCCGACAACATCCAATGATGCTTTTCAAGGGTATTGATAAACTTCTTAACCATCTCTTCCGTGCCGGAATCATCTTGCCCGACGGCCACCTCAACCACATTAAACATGTACTTGAGCAGAATGGTATAATCACTCAATATCTCGCGCACCATCAGATCGGACTCCAGCGCAGTTGTCGTCTCCTTGATCTCTGCCGTGTCAAGATAGTCCTTCATGGTGCTAAGCGGCGTTTCCTGGAAGATGCGAATACGTTCGGCGATGTCATCGATGTGTTGGAGCGCTTCATTGTATTGGCTCTCAAACTGTTCGTGAAGGTCGAAAAAATCCGAACCCTTTACATTCCAATGATAGTTGCGCAGCTTTTGATAGTGTACTGAATAGTTGGCGAGCAGTTCGTTTAGGGCCGTTGATATCTTCGCCGTTTCCTTGGTCGTCCAACCAAGCTTCACGGGCTTGTTCTTCGCCATTTTAGTGTCCAATTGTGTCTGGGGCACGTCTTCCAGGTGGTCGATCTCATTCTCCTTTTTCATAATATTCTGTGTGTTTAAGAATTTGCTTATGTAAAAAGTCTTCAAGAACTGTTCCATATTTACCCACCATGGACCGTCGACTTGCCGTGTTCGTTTGGGTCCAGGTCTTACAATCTCCAGTAGAATTTTATCCAACGATGTGGAATTTGTTCACAGCCGCGGCGTAACGCGCCATACCGGTACGATCATTTTTCGCGTGGCACGATTTTTCTGTCTCCCTGATTGGCTTGCCAGGCGCCGGTTGCCTTGGTAGGTGGTCACTGTCTTTTTATTGCCCTATGAAAAACGTCATCATACTTATCAACATTTGCATCGTGGTTGGCGTCACCATGCTGTTGTTGGACTTCGAGGCCGATCCAGCAACGCCTTTATCCATCGCCTCGATGCAGCAGGCCAATCCGGGAATCACCGCGTCATCCGAAGAGGCATCCAATGCCACCAAAGGTGCCGCACTTGCGTCACTCAGGCGGGTTCGCGTAACAACTCCCCTTAGTAAGAATGAGTCTTTGTACGTAAAGGATTTTATCAGCGAGATGACTCAGGTGCGAATGATGGATCGGGAGGAAAGCAAGCTTGCCGTGCAACGTGGGACGTCGCGCCCATTGAAAGATTATGGCGCATGGATGGTGCTCAATCAACAGCAGATGCTCGATGACCTGAACAGGCTGGCTGCCCATCACGGAATTGAAACAACGCGTACTTTGAATGACGCATTAACGGCCGATCTTTCTGAACTTCATAAACTCCACGGCAAGAAATTCGACGTTCGATATATCAAGTCGATGATCGCAGAACACAAACGAGACCTGAAGCGCCTCGAGCGCGCTAGTTATTCACAGGATCCGGACGTCCAGGTGTTTGCCGCCCGATACATCTCGCTGGCAAAAGACAATCTTGCCAAACTCCAAGAGATCAAACGCAGCTATTAACGCGCTGCTTCGGGCAGAAATTTTTTTATCCCCGTTGCCCACAAATCGTAGCCCTTCTTATTTAGGTGCAAATTGTCTGGCTTGAAAATATCGGTGAACACATTTCCGTCCTGGTCAACCAATGATGACCAACCGTCCACGTAAATCACATTCTCCTTCGTACTGATCCACTGCTTTAAATTCCGCGCGTGCTCAAGATAGGCATCCTTCAATTTCCACCGGGCTACGCTTGGTTTTGGTGAAATAAAGTAAACGGGAATCGTGGTTGGAATTTGCTGACGGATGCGTTGCAACAGGCTGTCGGTAGTTGCCAGAATACGTTTAGAATCCTTTCCACCAGCCAGATCGTTGTCTCCTTCATAGATAAAGATCTTTGATGGGTTCAAGCTCAGTATCAATGGATCGACATAGTAAAGCAGGTCACTGGTCTGAGACCCGCCAAAACCGCGATTCACAATTTCATAGCCAGGGAAATAATCGCTGATGTCGTTCCAGATTCTGATGGAAGAACTGCCTGTAAAAAGTACTATCCCTTCTTTTGACGGAAGCGGGCGGGATAGAATTTCGGTCACTTCCTGGCGAAATCGTTCCGGTCCAGAGACGGCGGTCTGACCACTCGCACTCAAAGCCAGGAACCAAACCAACGCCAGTGTTGCCAGACCCCTTACGCGGAAAAACAGATATGTCATCCCTCAAAATAGAAAAGGCAATCCGTCCGAGCAAGCGCCGAACACAAACAGGGGAACAACCAAAAGACAGTCGGTCGGTCAATATTACCGGCGGCCTAGGCGAACAGGTCAGAACTCAGGTACCTGTCACCCCGGTCGCATACGATGAATACGATAACACCTTTGTCGATTTCATTCGCGATTTGCAGGGCGGCATGCAGTGCTCCGCCGCTGCTCATGCCGGCAAGAATTCCCTCTTCGCGTGCCAGCCGGCGGGTTACCACGCGCGCTTCCTGCTCGGCTACATCCACGATTCGATCGACCCGGTTTGCCTCGAATATCTTCGGCAAAAACTCCTTGGACCACCGGCGGATCCCAGGAATGCAAGAACCGTCTGTTGGTTGTGTTCCAATGATCTGTACCCCCGGATTTTGTTCCTTGAGGTAGCGGCTGACGCCCATGATGGTCCCTGTTGTTCCCATCGCTGAAACAAAGTGCGTTACCTCGCCCGTCGTGTCGCGCCAGATCTCAGGTCCGGTCGTCTTGTAATGCATGCCGTAGTTATCGGCATTGGCAAACTGATCGAGCATGAAATACCCCTGTTCCCGGGACATTTGCTCGGCAAGTTCGCGGGAATACTCAATCGTCTTTGCCGACGGCGTCAGGACAACGGTCGCGCCATACGCCTCCATAGACAACACCCGTTCCCGGGTCGAGTTATCGGGCATAATGAGTGTCATCTTAAGTCCCTTCAACTGGGCAATCATCGCCAGGGCAATGCCCGTGTTGCCGCTCGTCGCCTCCACCAGCTTATCGCCGGCTTTGATATGTCCCCGCGCCAAGGCTCCGCTAATCATTCCCAAGGCGGCCCGATCCTTTACACTACCGCCCGGATTGTTGCCTTCGAGCTTGCCCAGAATACGTACCTTTTTGTTTACGGGAATGTGTTGTAATTCAACTAATGGCGTATTGCCGATGAGTTCTTGTAGTGTCATGTAAACTTCTGCATTAGTAATGGCGGGACATTGACGGCAAAGCTGGGCGGTCAGACATCGGATTTAAAAACTACGTGGTCAATCTCATGTGTATTGCCGTTGTACATCTTGGCCTGATAATAGATCTTGGAGTGAGGCGGGATGCTGCTGGTGAGCCAGACGTTGCCGCCTACGATGCTGTGATGGCCAATCACCGTCTCGCCACCCAGGATCGTTGCCCCGGCGTATACCACCACGTTATCTTCCAGGGTCGGATGTCGCTTCTTTTCCGCGTCCTCCTTATTTACACTAAGGGCACCCAGTGTTACCCCCTGATAGAGCTTGACGTGGTTCCCGATCACGGATGTTTCGCCGATCACGATGCCTGTCCCGTGGTCGATGCAAAAATGTGAGCCAATATCGGCGGCAGGATGGATATCGATACCGGTGCGGCTATGCGCATGCTCGGTGATAATGCGCGGCGTGCCGACTACACCCATCTTGTGCAAGGCATGTGCGATGCGATAGGCCGCGATGGCAAAAAATCCCGGGTAAGTCCTGATTACTTCGTCGCGTGTCTTCGCAGCCGGGTCTCCTTCAAACATCGCCGTCACATCCTCTTCCAGCCGCTCATGAATTTCAGGCAGCGCGTCGAAAAATGCGATTCTCAATTGCGTCGGGTTACCTACCCCCTTTGTGGAATTGTGGCGAAGAAAACGTTCCAGTTCTTCCTCCAGCTGGACGATGTGCCGATCAAAGTCGTCACGCGATAACGAAGCCAATTGTGTAAAGTCTGCAAAGAGCACGCCGAGCAATTCCACAAAGAAACCCGACACCTCCGCTGGTGCCGGACACGTGGGGCATGTCTGGTGCGACGCGTACAGCCGATCAACAAAATTCTTGTCCATTAACGGTATAAATTAAAGGTGGTGGTAATAAGTTTCCTCAAGTTGAAAATTGATCTATTTGGTACAATATCGCAAGCAATACCTCCGGACGACATTTTACAAGGACCGTATGTCGCCCTTCAAGGGTAAGCAACGACAATTGATGCCTGCAGGTTGTGCCGCTCAGAAAAGCATAAACAGGGCGGCCACCAAAGTCATTACGATGATGAACCACCTGTACATCGTCTCCGAAAGGATTTTCACGATTTGAATACCCAGAAATGCGCCCAGTACAATTGCCGGTAGCGTGACCAGGGCAAGGAGCACAGTGTTGAGGTTAATAGTGTGCCAGGCAAAAACATGAAACGGCACCTTGAACCAGTTGGTCACCATAAAAAACCACGCGGTGGTTCCGATATAGGCGTTCTTGGGTAGCCGCATGGAAAGAAAGTATACTGCCATAACGGTGCCCGCCAGATTGCCTACCATAGAGGTAAATCCACCAAGGATCCCGGAACCGACACCGAACAGCTTATTGTGGGGCACCTGCTCCCGATGTCCGCGTTCCAGCCAAATCATGGTCGCGACGCTCGCGACAATGACCACCGCCATGATCACCTTAAAAACACCGTCGTCGATGTAATTGCCAACGATGGTTCCAAGAACCACGCCCACCGCCGCCCAGGGAAACAGTATTTTAAGGTGTTGCCAGGCAGCGTGGCGGTGATAATACCATACGCCCAACACATCGGCAAGCACCAGGATGGGCAACATCACGCCACTGGATTTTTGCCCTCCAAAAATCAATGCCAGCAGGGGTACGGAAAGCATGCCCGCGCCGTGAACGCCGGTCTTCGCCATACCCGTGAGCATACCCACCGTGAGGAACAGCAGCAACTCTCCGTAGGTGAGGTGAAATGAAAAGAGGGTCAAGTACGGATTATAGAGTCTTTAACACCTTCCACATCTCGGCGGCTACGAGTTCGTTGCCCTTGTCATTGAGATGAACCCGATCGGTAGTAAGAATACCCGACTCCTTGTTGTCTTTGTTGGCATTCAGATTATAGTCGAGAAATGCCTTTCGGAGATCGATCAGCGGTAGGTTATTTGCTTTCGCGAGGTTGCGAATCATCGTACTGTATTGATTCAGATCACCATCGAGTTCGTTGCTGAAGTCGGTCCGTTCGCCAATGACCGCCGGCGTGCACAGCGCGATCTTGCAATTGGCTGTCTGCAGTTTCTTGATGATTGCCGTGTAAAAGCGTTCAAATTTGTCGGGGTCTGTTCCCGTGCCGTAGCTTCGCTTATGCCATACGTCATTGACGCCGATGTAAATGATGACGACATCCGGGCTCTTCAACAACACATCATCCTCCATCCGGAGAAACAGGTCATAAACCTTATTGCCACCAATACCAGCACCTATAAAGTCATACTGGCCCGCGACCTTGTCGGCAGTAGCCAGTTCGCCAATTTTCAGGATGTATCCGCCGGGTTTCACAGCCGCCTGTGTGATGGAGTCACCAAAGAATATTACCTTCTTTTTTTGCATAGGGAGGAAGGATGCCATCGTGAGCACCGCACAGCCAGCCAGGAGGCCAAGAACAATCTTCATGGGGGTCAAATTTTAATCGTGGCCTAATATAAAGTAAAGAATTCATTTCCGGGGAAACAAAGAACACGGGCGGAGGAGGACGCGGGGGGAGCAGAGTATTGTAACCGCCCTTTAGAATCTCCCGAATTTCATTGACAAATTATACGACATATTGCTAAGCGCACGGTCGCCCAAACCGCGACCATCGCTATTGAAGGCGGCGCGATACGAAACGCCGGGACTAAAGCGCATCCACTTGAACACATTGAATTCTACGGTAACGCCGGGCTCAGCTACGAAAAACCAATCTTCGTCTTCGTTATAGTCCCAGTCGAACTCATGCGGATCATCGTGCCATGCATCGCGCTCGTATTGCAGCGTAAAACCGGCACCTGTAAACAAATTGAAAGCCAGATGCACTGCCTTGTCAGAGGCGACCACATACTCGGCGACCCCGCCGACCTGACCATACATGTAGCTGAGGCTCTGAAGGGGTTCAGCGGAGTGTTCAATCGGCACCCGTATATCGTTGGTGAGCGCTGCTGCTGATGCGCCAATGAACAGACTGTGATTCAGGTAAACACCTCCGTAGATGCCTGCCAGGTTAGCAAAGTGGCCGTCGATGGCGGTGAATTTGTTGGTAATGGCCCCGTAGCCCGTCGTGGATATCCTGCCCGGAGAAAATAATGTATTGATCTGATAGTCGCCGTCGTCGGTTTGGGAATCCTGCGCGACGGCCAGGCTCACACAGAATAACGCGAACACAAGCGTACCCATCTTGATCGCTGCTGATTTGATAAATCGTTTCATGGTTTTTGTCTTTTGTACCCTTCAGACACCTGAAACGCCGGCCCCCCCTACGCCCGGAGAAAAAGTTTTTAAGGTTGCCAGAGCAGTTCAAAATGCCTCTCCAGTGACTTTGCCACACCATCCTCCTTGCCCGCCGGGGTGATTTCATCCGCCACTTCTTTTACCTCCTGAATGGCGTTTTCCACAGCAATGCCAATCTCTGCTTCGCGCAACATTTCGACGTCGTTATAATTATCACCAAAAGCTATAGCCTGCTCGTTGTCCAGGCGCAAATGATTACGCATGATAAGCGACATTCCCGTAGCCTTCGACACCTCATGTGTGGCCAACTCCAGATACGTTGGTCGTGACTTGTAAATGTGGATACGGTTGTGATAATGACGGTGCAGCCAATCATAAAAGTCCGCGATGACGGCCGCCTCTCCCATGCACATTATCTTATGCGCTCCTATACCCTCACGCTCCCAGTCTGCCAACACGTCTTTGAACGTACGAAACTGCGGCGATACCTTGGTAACCCGCTCCTCCTTGTCTGTCCAATGATCGCGCTGCTGTGCATACCAGTTGTCAGCGTGGTAAAGGCTGACGTGTACCGGCCCATCACCGGCATACGTAAGTATACCTTTGCATACGTCGTAAGGAATGACATGGCTGGCATACACCTGGTCCTTTAACCCCGAAGCCAGCACATAGCCACCGTTGTAACAAATGAGCGGGTGATTTTCAATGCCCAATTCCACTTGCAGGTGACGCATAGCTGACGGCATTCTTGACGAGGCTAGCACAACGGTCACCTTTTGCGATATCGCCCGAATGGCGTGGATAGTTCTCGCTGAAAGCTCGCGGTTGCTATTCAGCAACGTTCCATCGACATCGGTAAAGACGGCTCGTATCATGAGGGTGACGCCAAGTGGTTTGGTCTGCGGCGTTTACAAAGCTGTGAAATATTTGGACTGATCTAAACAGCGTGGGATAAAATCGAAAAAAAAATACGGAGGCTTGCGTGACTCCTGAAGGCTAACTCGAACAGGGATCATCCGTTTGAAATAGAGAACACAATCCGATACACAACCATGAAAAGCAAGATGTATTACGCACTATTCGTGCTATTGTTGGCGCTGCCCTCCTTCGGACAGCCGGTTAAAAAGGTACAAACTATCTCCGAATCAGAGGTGCCAGTGGCCGTGAGGCGCAGCTTTGTGGAAAACTTTGGAGACGTAGGTGACGGTACCTGGACGGTATCCTTTCACGTGCTGAACGACGGCGGCAAAAGCATTGCGCAACCCTTGAGCTATACATTCAGAAAAGGAAATGGTCACGACAAGGTTGAAGTTAAGTTCTCGCCAGAAGGAAGAATTGAAACCTCCAAGGGCATTGAAAAGGTCGCACCCGCTCCTTAGCGCCAGGTAACCATCTCATCCACCGCCCGGCGCAAAGGCCGGGTAAGGCACGTCGGTCCGCCACCGCCCTTGACGCTGATGTCTGCGCCGTCGTACTCGTACACCGTACAACCGGCCTGGATCAGCCTGGAGCGGGTAACTGGATTGCCTGCCACCATCACCACTTTTCGCGGACCGATAGCCAGTACGTTACAACCCATGGTGTCGAATTCTGCATCGGGTACTTCTATCAGGGCGAAGCCACGCGCCAGAAGTTGTTCGCGAAAGGTTATCGGCATTAGCGGCGAATACACGACGGCAAGGTCGCGGTCGACGGGGCTGATGATCGACATCAGATGGAAAACATCGGCCTGGCCTTTGTAATGCGGAAGCTGCGCAGTGACTATTTCAATCCCCCGTGGCTCCAGCAGCACTTTCAACTGTCGAATGCCTTCGGCATTGGTCCGGTAAGTATGTCCAACGGCCAGTGTATGCGTGTCGAGCCAGGCTACATCCCCACCTTCAAGGGTGCCGGGTCCGTCAATGGCGCCCAGGATCTGCGAACCGGCTGCCTCGAACGCCCTGCGGCACGCCGCTGGTTCGGGTTTTCTGGCCATCTTTCCCATGTTGCACAATATCATCCCAAAGTCCGTTGCCAGCGAAGCATCACGGCAATACATGGAATCCATCGTAACGTCTTCTTCTACCGGGAGATACAGCACTTCAGTCTGCGAAATTCTGAGCAGGCTTTCAAACGCCGCGTATTCGACCAAAGCCCGCTCGAAATCAGGGGCCTCCAGAAAGTTAAGCTCTTTCCACGTACGGCCTATGCGCTCATTGTCCTGCATCGCCTCCCGCGGTCGCTTGAGGTACACGGAACGGAGCTCGCCGTATTCGGAGTGGCTGGTAAGTTTCATGAAGGGGTAGCGTTAGATCAGGGTGTGGCAGCATGCGGCTGCTGAACGCGCTTCATCCAGACGTAAAAGGGCACGCCACAAAGAATGGCAATGAAGCCCCAATACACGGCTTCCTCGCCCGAGCCGGCAACGGCCCATATCGAATAAGCAAACGCTACCGCAGCGAGAACCAGTTTTGATGTGTATCCTTTTTGCCACCTCTTTTGATCAATTACGAGCAGGGCGAACGCAGCGGCCGAGAACAGGTAAGGCAATAGAACGGTAACCGTTCCCAGCAACACGGCAAAGGTGAATGTGTCTGCCAGACCTTTTGTAAAATTCATGAAGGTGAGCGCGGAAATGAGTACGCTTCCGATCACCATACCAATAGCGGGAGTGCCCTTGCTGTTAAGTCTTCCGAAGATTGCCGGGAATAATGCATCGCGCGATGCCGCCAGCGGAATCTGACCTTGCAGCAGAATCCAGCCGTTCAATGCGCCGAAGGTGGAAACGATCGCTCCAAGCGCTACCCATCCCCTTGCTCCATCGCCCCACATAATCGCCGCGGCATCGGAAAAAGGAGCGTTCGACGCACGCAATTGTTCCGGTGGCACAACGCCCATTACCGCGATCGAACCCAGTACATAAACGGCCATCGTCACCAGCGTTCCCATGATGGTGGCCCGGGGAATGGTCTTCTCCGGATCCTTGATACTCGTGGAGGGTATCGTGGCACTCTCAAGACCCAGAAACGCAAACAACGTAAGGGTAATGGTTGCTGTGATCGCTGCGCCGTCAGACTGGCCGCTCGTATTGAATGGAACAAAATGCGAGGCGTCAATATAGAACAGGCCTACCACGGCAACAATCACCAAAGGCCCAAGCTTAAGAATGGTCGTGAGTACCTGGACCACACCAGCGGTACGGATTCCCCGTGAGTTTATCCAGGTCAATAGCCAGATCGTTGCCAGGGCGGTTCCTACCGAGAGGTAAACATTGGTGGCAAGGGCTGGAAAGAAAACGGTAAGGTAGCTTACAAAAGTGACTACGATGGCGGCATTGCAACACCAGGTCGACAACCAATATCCCCACGCAACCAGAAACCCTGCAAACTCACCCATGCCTGCGCGTGTGTAGGCATAGGGACCGCCGGCAGCATTTGGAACCAACTTGCTCAGATTCCCGAACAAGAGTGCAAGCGCGATAGCGCCCATGGAAGATCCAACCCATCCTACAAGGCTGATGGCTCCGTACGATGCCAGCGTGACCGGAAGAAGAAATATACCGGAAGCGATCATGTTGCCAACGACGAGGGCTGTCGCTGTCCAAAAGCCAATCTTTGCTTCCGGTTTAGGTTGAATCATGCTAGTCAATAGTAGCTAATATTTTGCTTAATCCGAACGCGCGAAAAGATTTAACCTCAAAATTTATCCCTACGTTGATGCGCGCACCTATCGATCCTGAAGGAGTTCGCGCGCGGTAACGAACGAATATCCTTTCCCGCGAAGGTAGGCGATCAACTCGGGCAGTTTATGGTAGAACTTATCGACGCGTTCCGGCGCGGTACCCACATGCATCAGCAAAAGAAAGCCGTCTAACTCGTTACCTATTGTCATCACCGAATTCATGATGTTGTCGCTGCTGCGATAATTTGTCATGTCCGGTGTCGTGTAGTCCGCGTGGCTCAATGTGCCCGGTGTCAGGTTAATGAGTTTCAGTCCCATGGAAGCTGTCCACGAGGCGATGGTGTCATTATGCCATTCGAACGGAGGCAAGAAGTAAGGGGAAGACTCACGGATAATTCCGAAGCGCGACATTTCGCGATAGTTCGCATCCAAATCTTTCGTAAAATCTTCGCGCGATACCAAAGTACTGTCGCGGTGCGTCCAGGAGCAATACAACAAATGCTTGTCGGAGTGCGCACCAAGGTAATGCCCCTCTTTTTTTAGCCGGCGGATCAGCTTGGTGAAGTGGTTATTGCGATAAAAATTACCCGTGAAAAAAAAGGACGCCTTTACCTTTTGATCTTTGAGCGTGTTAACAATTTGTGTTCCTCCATCCGCATAGCTGTCCCCGGTAAATACAAGCGCGATTTTTCGCTCCTGCCGGCTTCCGCGAACAATTGCCCCGTGATCGATCGTGAAGTTCGCCGACTTCTTCTCGGCCTGCATAGCCGCCATTAAATAAACCAGACTGGCTGTGCCGTCCATTGTTGGTTCGTTGGTCGCGTAGTCTCCATAGTCATCGTGATACACCACAAACGGGCTTTGGAATTCCGCATACTCGTCGCCGTGTACAACACTCACACCGAGTTGTTTTCGATATATCGTACCATACACCGGGCCATCCACGAGTGCGCCCAACGTTTGATAGCCGTAAAGGACGTTGAGCGAAGAATGCGGATCGTCGGGATAGTCGCGATCAGCGGGAAATCCTACCACCATGCTAGTACCCCAGGGGTTGCATCCCATGAGCCAGTCAAATGCGGCTTGCTCAAGTGCTGCAAAACGCGCATCGCCGGAGAGTTTCCGGTACCAGTAACACTGAATAGCGAAAGAAGCTTGTAAGTTATTACTGCACCAGATGAATGGCACGCCGCGCAGAAAAGCATTCTTCATCGCTTTGTTATAAACGCGTTCGATGCCCTCCCGGTAATATGCAACGATACGGCTACGCGCTGGTTCCGACGCGCGTTTGGCTAATTCGTAGTGACCGACATTGATGAATGGATACCACTGATAGTGTCCGGCCGTATCCGCCCCCAACCAGGGCGTATACGGCTCCTGATCGGCATACCTTCTTGCCGCCTCATAAAAGTGCGTGTCGCCGGTAACGCCATACAATTGCGCCGCGGCAAGCTCCATATCATCGACCCAATTGTCCTCCTCGTAAAAATAGGGTGATACATAGCAGGCTGTTTGCGTATTGCCAGGGATACGCTGCCCGAATTCATAGGCCGATTTCGCACGATTCAATAAAGCATCACCTAGGGTGGCAGACGTGTCCCTGAAGATCTCATATCCCAGACCAAAGGCGCTCGCAAATTTGCCCGCCGTCGACGAAGTGCCGGTTGTTCTGTTCTTATACTTGCCCAGTCCCTGTACTTTTCCCGTCACGAAGTATATCGGGCGTTCCCTGCCTTTGCCATAATTCGCTGTGTCCTTGTTGGGCAATCTGAATCCCTTATGATCACGATCGTCTGCCAGCTGATTGAACATCCAGTCCGGTCGCGGATGCATCTTCAAGAGCCATTGCAATCCCCACGACGCCTCATCGAGAACATCAGCCACCCCGTTGGATCCGGCCAATCCATTGTCCAGGTGTTTGTCGCCAAAAACTTCCGGGAAATCCCGGAACGAAGCCAGTAAGTGATAGGTGGCATTGGCGGAGGTGGTCACATATTGCAGGTAGTCAGTAGCATCATGCCAACCGCCGCTTACGTCGAGGTGTGTGCTGTCGGGCATCGGTCCATCCATAGTATATCCATCCGATGTATGACAGGAGTCGCGCAAATACGGATTGTACTTGCTGCGTTGTTGTCGCATGTATTGCAACACAAAATCTGCTGCCCCATCATAGACGTCCTCGCCAATCGTAAACACCAGCGACGCCACGGTGCCGGCGCGCAGCACGTACGTACCGGGTTCGTGAAAAGATGAAAAGTCAAGTCTGAAGGTATGTTGAAACGGACCGTAGGCTCCAAAGTCGTTTCCGACTCCACTTTCAAACACAACCACGTTGTTCGCCGCATTCAGAAGCTGAAATTTGTCGACGCCAATTTCCTCCTTGCTACAAAGCACGGCGACTTTCACTCCGGCAGGTTTGTAGCCAAGTAAATTGATTCGAATCCACGCAGAATCAGTCGCCAGGGCAGATGAAATCAAAACTAGGGAGAACAGCAATGTAATATTCAGACGGACAATGACACTTTTTTGCCGTCCTGAGTCTTGTTTGTTAAGCATATTAAACTGATAGACAAAAGAACCCTGAAATAGAAAATATCGCCTTACGAGTCCGCATCGCTATGTTATCAATAAATGTCCCGTGTTGCAACAATAGAGTATGCGAACGCGCAGCTTGTGCGGCGTCGGAGCTACCGGTTTTTCGCCGGGAGCGGCGCCATCCACGGGGGTGCTAGGCGGCAACACGCCGAGTATACCGCAGAAATGATAAATTCGCTACTTCTGTAATATTCACCCGATCCCGGTTACCTTTTCGAAAATGAACATCTCCCCTTTTTGTGGTTTCTTTGTATGTGACACAAATCATCGCCGATGACGACGATGGTCATCAGGATTTTAACCTCACTTAGGCATTTTTGAACTCAGGTCACGGTACATTTGCCCCCTTGCAAAAAAGCACGCCCTGAATAGGACACGACTATTTATTTTTTTCTGTGTAATAATGCTCTACTGTCAATGATTGAGGATCTCTATCAGCGAATCTGGAAGTTATCGAACTGCGTCGGTAAACCTGAAGGCTATGCAGAACTCGTATCGCTCACGCGAGATTTAATAAATCTCTATGATCAGCAAGGACGACTGGCAGAAGATCCGTTTCAACCTACGCGTCTTCGTGTACTCAGCCTGCCAGATTCCATGGACGATCTCCTGAAGGATCGCGTATGCCTGGTGACGGGCGGGTCCGGCTGCGTTGGCTCGGCGCTGTTACGCGAGTTGTTGGCGTTCGACGTACAAAAAATTATCATTTTCGATACCACTCCCCCGACCACGCACGTTCATCATCCTAAAATTGTCTTTGAACAGGGGGATGTGAGAAGTGAGCAGCGACTCATGAGCGTATTCGCCGCCCATCAGCCGGACTATGTCTTCCACACCGCGGCACAACGCGATCCGGGGTATGCCGAATCACACATTTACGAGACGATCAGCACGAACGTTGTGGGCACGTACAATGTCGTTCTGGCATGCGAGTCTACACCGTCAGTAAAGCATTGCGCATTTTCCTCGACGGGAAAGTCAAGCCGCTATTTTACCGAAGAGGTATACGCCGGCACAAAAAAGATGTGCGAATACATTCTCGACCGGTATGCACGTCGTGGACGGGTTAGATATGCCATGGTTCGTTTCACTCACATCTTGGACAACAGCCTGATGAATCAGCAACTGATGCGCGAGGCTGAGTCCAGCGACTACATCGCGGTGCATTGCCCAGGCAAGTTCGTCACGGCACAAAACGTCGGAGAGGGCGCGCGTCTGATGATGAACACACTGGTGTATGGCGAAGATGGTCATTGCAATTTCCTGCTCGTACGCAACCTTGAATGGCCAGTTGAAAGCCTGGAGATGGCGCTCTATTATATAAAGCGATCAGGACGAAACATGCCAGTGATTTTTCTTGGCAACCCTGTTGGCTACACGGAAAAGTTCTTCCGCGGCCAAATGGATTGGTCCAATCCGCAGGAGTTGAATTTGTTGATCAATGTTTACGAGCAACGATATCGGAAATACAACGAAGCCAACGACATCATCATCTCGCACATTGCACCTGTGAGTGACGACATCATTGACGCATCGCTGGTCCCCATCCTTCAATCTACAGGCGACGAGTGTTCATTTGCTGCCATGAAAGCCGCATTGCGCGCCATTGTGGAAGATTCCCTTCAGCGCGTCCATAAAGGCGATACGGTCAACATTCTGAATTGGGGACTTCAGCAGAAATACCTCAACGCCGAGAAAACAAAAATATCGGATTATGGACCTGTTATCCCAATGATGTTCAAGTCACTCGAAAAGAGTGAACATTATAAGGCCGTTGAGAGTTTATTATTACAAAAGGTCTGATCACCAGAAACACTTAATCAATTGAAGGCACCCGTACATCTGTTCGTCACGATTAACAGCGACCGCCTGAGCGAGCTCGTGTCAAATGTAGAAGGTACGTCGGAAGAACGTTGCGGCTTTCTGCTGGGTCACGATCGCGGGACAAGGATCGTTACCACAGTAGTTCCTACGTTAAATATAGCGCCTGCCGACCGGCACTTGCGTTTTGAAGTAGACCCACTGGAATATCTGCGAGCGGAGCAATATGCGGCTGCCAACGAACTCGAACTGCTGGGTGTCTATCATTCTCATCCAAACACGGCAGCAGTTCCGTCAGAAACGGATCACCGCGAGGCTCAGCCTTATTTCAGTTACGTGATCCTGTCCCTGACAGACCAGCGATTCGTCGACATTCGTTCGTGGAGATTGAATCACCAGCTCGAGTTTGAAGAAGAAACAATTGTCATACACCACTAAAATTCAATAGCGCAGATGGCCACCGTCTTTATCCCTACCCCATTGAGAAAATTCACGAACCAGACATCGAAGGTCGAGGTTGCCGGAGACACTGTTATGGAGGTGATCCAGGCCCTGACTGCGACCTATCCACCGCTTCAGCGACACTTGATAAATGCGGATGGGAAAGTTCCTAACTTCATCAATATTTTCGTCGACGACGACGATATACGAAATCTTCAGCAGGAGCAGACCGCGGTTAAATCAAACACAATTGTGAGCATTGTTCCTGCCATAGCAGGTGGTGCTAATTAAAATACAATGACAACTATGGAACACTACACCGTAACGTTTTCGAAGGAAGAATTGGCGCGTTACAACCGCCATATAATTATCCCTGAGTTTGGGCTTGAAGCACAGCAGAAGCTGAAGGCTGCCAAGGTCATGGTGATCGGTTCGGGCGGTTTAGGAAGTCCCTTGCTGCTTTACCTGGCCGCGGCTGGAGTCGGCACACTCGGCATCGTGGACTTCGATGTGGTGGATGACAGCAACCTTCAGCGGCAGGTGTTGTTCGGGGTTGAATCGGTCGGCCTGCCAAAGGTGGAAGGTGCACGGCAGCGTCTTCAGGCATTGAATCCGTATATTAAACTTGTTGTCTACAACACGCAAATTACGTCGAAGAACGCGCTGGAGTTGATTAAGGATTATGATGTGGTGGCGGATGGAACGGACAATTTTCCTACGCGATATTTGATAAACGATGCCTGTGTTCTACTCGGAAAAGTGAACGTATACGCTTCGATTTTTCAGTTCGAGGGGCAGCTTTCCGTGTTCAATTATACCAACGCTGCTGGTGAAGTGGGACCGAACTATCGGGACCTATATGCTACGCCGCCCCCGCCGGGTCTGGTGCCCAGCTGCGCCGAAGGAGGCGTATTGGGAGTACTGCCGGGCATTATCGGAAGCCTGCAGGCGTTGGAAGTGATCAAGGTGATAACAGGTGTGGGCGACGTTCTGAGCGGCAGGTTCTTCAGTTTCGATGCGCTTACATTCGAGTCGCGAACTTTCAAAATCAGACGTCATCCAACCAATCCCTTAAACGGCGACAATCCGACGATCAGGGAATTGATCGACTATGAGCAATTCTGCGGGATGAAGGCGGTCGAGAAGAAGATCAAGGAGATCGATGCGCTGGAGCTTCATCAATGGGAAACCAGCGGCATTGACTACCAAATCATCGACGTACGAGAGCCACACGAATACGAGATTGTAAATATCGGCGCAGAACTGATGCCGCTGGGTACGGTTGTGCAAAACGCTGACAAGATTGATCGCAAGCGGAAGGTTGTGGTGCAATGTAAGACGGGCAATCGCAGCGGCAAGGCTATACGCGAACTGGAGGAAAAGTTCGGATTCGAAAATTTGTACAACCTGAAGGGTGGTATACTCGGATATATCCGTGATGTTAAACCGGAACTGACGGCGTACTAGTTCTTCCTTGTCAGGTCACATGATGGTTTCATACCGCAAGTTGGTGGGCGGTTGCTGTGGTGTTTATAGGATGATGCACAAGGTCGCCGGGAAGAAATCCATCACACACAGAGTCTACGGAGCTTTTGAGTTCTAGGGGGTTCATCTACAATTTTCGTTTTTTGTTCTCTTAAGATAGTTTTAGGGAAGGATGGCGCTTTGTAGGATGTTTAATGGCGGAGGCATAGGAGCGTGCGACACGACGGACAATGCTTCGACGCTACGCGTCTGGGAAGGGTGATACGTGCTTGAAGGGATGGCATAGGTACTGGCACCGAAACTTGAAAGGTTCTGAAATCCATCACACACGGAGTCTAAGGAGCTTTTGAGTTCTAGGGGGGTCATCTGCAATTTTCGGTTTTGTTCTCTGAAGATAGTTTAGGAACGGGTCGTACTTTGTAGGATTGTTTAATGGCGGAGGCATAGGAGCGTGCGACACGACGGACAATGCTTCGACGCTACGCGTCGAGTTCGCTTCTGCAGTGCACTTTGATGCGTTGAATATTTTGTCGCGTACGCCTAAGCCTCAAACTTTCTGTCTTGTGTTGAATGGAGTCGAAGAGATTAATGCACACGCGAATTGGCGATACGCTTAAGGCCGTCTTTTAGTTGTGCGGCGTGAAAATTTATAAGAAGTCCGGTGCTAAAATTACCAAGTCGCAGATGGGTTAGAACTTGCTCGAAGTGAACTCGGCGCAGCTCTTCCACGGTCTTGAGTTCAATGACTACTTTTTGTTCAACGAGAAGGTCTATCCGATAGGCTTGATCGAGCCTGACACCTTTGTGAAAGACCGGCATCAGTTTTTCCTTCTCCACAGACCAGCCATCGCTCAGCAATTCAAGGAATAAGAATTCGCGATAAGCAGATTCAAGCAGCCCTGGTCCCAGCGAACTATGAATGCGCATCGCCGCCCCTATAATCCTTTCGGTTATCTCTGCGTGTAACATTTCTTGAAAATAAATATCGCCAACGATCCCGCTAAGCATT
>Ga0193752_1000172_pt1 | contig 82581 bp, 67 predicted proteins | sample H1c1metaG_FD_144924 | JGI IMG/M metagenome (GOLD analysis project Ga0193752, IMG submission 144924) | Soil microbial communities from a riparian zone of the East river system, Colorado, United States - H1c1 | ecosystem: Environmental > Terrestrial > Soil > Riparian zone | place: USA: East River... | reverse complement strand
GCTCGTTTATTGGATTTTCCAACAGCACTAATTACACTTCTGGTGGAAAATCCAATAAACGAGCAAAGAAACAAGAACGTGCGATTAGCATCATCCAGGGAATGGACGACGCCCGGTTAGACGCACTCCTACTGATCCTTGACCCACCAGCGGAAGATGATTATGAATTTTCCCAGGAAGACAATACAATGATCAGTGAGCGTTTCGAGCGCTATGAAAAGGGAAAAACAAAAGGAATGCCGGCGTTGGAGGCATCCAAACGCATACGCGCTAAAATTCTGAAAAAGAAATGAAGTATACTGTCATTATTGATGATGCAGTGTACCCCGAATTAGAAAGATGCGCGGTTTGGATGGAAACACAGCGGTCCGGGTATGGACTATTGTTGTTGAATGCGTATGATGAAGCTATATATCATCTTGAAGCATATCCATATTCACATCGGATAAGGAAGAAGAAGTGGCGAATAATCAAACTAAGCTGGTTTAACTACGTATTGGTTTATAAGGTGTATGATGAGACTGTTTTCATTGGCCGACTAATCCACGCGACGACGAGTTCAAGGAAAAAATATACTTTTAAATCAACCAGGTATTGAAATATGGCCAAACAAGTTCAATCCAGCCGCCCCAGCACGCCTAATTATACTTCCGGCGGGAAATCCAATAAACGAGCAAAGAAACAAGAACGTGCGATTAGCATCATCCAGGGAATGGACGACGCCCGGCTAGACGCGCTCTTACTGATTCTTGATCCACCGGCGGAAGATGATTATGAATTTACAGAAGAAGATAAATTGATCATCAACGAACGTACTGCCCGGTATGAGAGTGGTGAGGATAAAGGCATTCCTTCAGATAAAATGGTCAAAGAATTGCGCGCAAGACTTCGTCGTAAAAAATGAGTTACCCGGTTATCATTTCCTCCGAAGTTCGACTGGAGTTGATCAAAGTACAGGATTTGCTGGAATCAGAACGTGCCGGATACGGAATCCTTTTCGCGGATTCATTTGAACAGACGATTAATCTAATAGCGCAGTTTCCATTTTCGAACCGCATCAGAATCAAAAAATCCCGTGCAATTCAACTTCCTCGATTCAGCTATCTCCTGGTCTATAAAGTTTACAACGATGTAATTCTCGTTCAGCGAATGGTTCACGTGAAAAGAAGTTTGAGGAAGAGATACGGAACTTAGTGTGACTCACATCTTAGTTACTTCCCTCGACGGACTCAGGACGGCACCACTCTCACATACCGGATAAACGTATAATCATACGCGTGCTTCTCATCCTTCTTATGCTCCTCTCTCCATTCTTCTTTCCACACATTTAAATCAATCTCTGGAAAAAAAGTATCCGCCTCAAAACTGCGATGCACTTTCGTGTAAAGAATTTCATCCGTGATATCCAGCGTTTGCCGGTAAATTTCTCCGCCGCCGATGATACAAAGTCTGTCTTCTCCCCTGCTCTTCGCTTCTGCTACCGCTGCTTCGATCGTCGGAACCACAACTGCACCCGGAGCTGAATAATTCTCCTGCCGCGTAACAACAATGTTTGTACGGTCCGGCAACGGACGAAACTTATCCGGGATCGACTCGTAGTTTTTTCTGCCCGTCAGAACACAATGCCCAACAGTCTGATCCTTGAAAAATTTCATGTCGTTGGGTAAACGCCACAGCAACCGGTTGTCTTTTCCGATGGCATTGTTCTCCGCAACGGCTACTACAGCTACAATCCTCATGGTTCTATCCATTATCAATTTGTTTCGAACGAATCGCGCAGCGATTCCTTTGCGGTCTTTGCTATCTAACGCGTAACCTTTGCGATTTTCTTTGCGCTCTCTGCGGCTTTGCGTCCATTAAACCGCCACAGCCGCCTTAATATGCGAATGCGGATCATACCCCTCCAACACACAATCCTCAAACTTGAAATCAAAAATATTTTTCACATCCGGGTTGATCTTCATCGTTGGCAACGGACGAAAATCGCGGCTGAGCTGAAGCTTTGTTTGTTCGAGATGATTCGAATACAAATGCGCATCGCCCAGCGTGTGTATGAACTCACCCGGTTTCAGATCGCAGACCTGCGCCACCATCATAGCGAGCAATGCATACGAAGCAATGTTGAACGGCACACCCAGGAAAATGTCCGCGCTGCGCTGGTAAAGCTGGCAGCTGAGTTTTCCATCGGCCACATAAAACTGGAAGAACGCATGGCACGGAGGCAGTTTCATTTTATCAATCTCGCCTACGTTCCAGGCGCTGACGATCAGGCGACGTGAATCCGGATTCTTTTTGATCTGTTCAATCACCTGCGTGATCTGGTCGATGTGTCTGCCATCTGCAGCCGGCCACGAACGCCATTGCGAACCGTACACCGGACCGAGATTTCCGTTTTCATCTGCCCATTCATCCCAGATGCTCACGCCATTCTCTTTGAGATAAGAAATGTTCGTGTCCCCTTTCAGGAACCAAAGCAATTCGTGAATGATCGAACGCAGGTGCACTTTCTTTGTGGTGAGCACAGGAAATCCTTCTTCAAGATTAAATCGCATCTGGTAACCGAAAACGGAAATGGTTCCGGTCCCGGTGCGGTCTGTTTTTGTTGCGCCGTGTTCGAGCACGTGACGCATGAGGTCGTGGTATTGTTTCATTGTTTCTGAACGAATAATTTTTTATCCATCGATTCACTGACCGACTGGAGAATATTTTGCTGAACCACGGTTAACCGCGTGAGTGCATCAATAGCCGGCACGTGATAGAAATTGTCTTTCACCCATTGCTCTTTATCAACCATCGTGCTCTTTACGGGAATTCCAAAAGCAACATCTGCGTGCAATACCTTCGACCGGTATCTCCACAAACGGTCGTAGAGTTCCATGCCTTTCCCGGTTGGATTTTGCACATCCGGTCCAACCATAAACCACGATGGTGTATCGTATTCATCGGGGTGAATCAATGGACCCTGTTCAGCGCGAAGTGGTGTCAATCCGTGATTGGAAGAATTTGCGAGTTCCGCTTTCAGTTCTTCAATGTAAGTGATCACGTCAAACGCTTCGTCAAAATAAATGCGCGCGGCAGAATCCACGGAAACATTCGCGGTGTCTCCATGAAATACATTGCTCCTCTCAGCGACGTTGCTCATCAATTCCGCGTACGCACTATCCTGCACGTGATATGTTGCGAGATGTTCTTCACCGAATTCGATTCTCTCCTGCGCCTGCGTCCACCCGGTACTGAGTGAAGCAAAAACAATTACTACCAGCACTGTAAAAGGTGAAAACCATCGGGTAACAACGCCTTCCTTTTTCGATGAGACCATAAACAGTACCAATGCTACAAGTGAAAATACCACGCCCTGAACCAGGATCGGGAACGGGCCGGGCCACGACATCGCCGCAAACAACAATCCGATCTGTAGCGCTGCCAACCCGAACCAGGTAACAAGCAGGGACGCACGACGCATGCCGTTTTTTGTTTCTTTGAAAAGCGACGCAAGATGCAAAGGCAATGCAACTACGCTGAAGATCGAAGTGAAAATCAAAAAGAGAAACGATCCGCCCGGAAAACCGGTCAGCTTCATCACGGCTGCGAGCACAGCGAAAACCGCACACACAATTCCAACAATTAACGCAGCCTTTCGCATGATTCAGATTGGTAAATCCAATGCAAATTTACCAAGACGGGCAAGAGAAACTGCCTTGAACGGGATGGATTATCAGCTAATTTATTAACGCCTGAAATGATTGATCTCCAGAAAATGAAGTATTTGGGTGAATTTCAGAATCCATTGAATTTTCAATAATCAATGGGCATTTCCTGAATACTCCTTCCCGGAAATTTGTTCAACGTAAAATTCCATATCCGTTCTTCCTTGTTAATTTTAGGAATATATCCCATCCGAACAAGCAATGGCTAATCAGCACCTGATAATGCATGCAAAAAATTACCACGGCGGCACGGCGACACAGCGCTCCATGTTTGATAACCATTGCCCGCGTCGGCACGGCGCCGGTAAATATCACTTCGTGATATCATTACACAAGTACATTTGGGCTAACACGATTAAATCGCGAAGCGATTTGCGCCGTCGCCGTGCCGCCGCAGGAAACAAATTAAGCAATGCGCTGTGTCGCCGTGCCGGAGCCTGTCCTGACGCAGGAAGGATGGTTATTTAAATTTCAGTGCCTTGAAGGAGCAGTTACCTAATTTATACAGTGGACATACATCTTAGAAATATTTCTTACAAAGTAGATGCGCAGGAGCATGAAGCTGCATGGAACCATATCGGTGCAGGAAAGTGGGAATCCAAAACCTTTGACATCCTCGATCAATTTATTTCAAAAGACGATGTCGTTCTGGATATTGGCGCATGGGCAGGTCCCATTAGTTTGTATGCAGCGCATATCGCATCGCGTGTGTACGCTATTGAACCAGACCCTGCAATTTTTTCCCAGCTCGAAAAAAATGTATCGCTCAATCCGGAACTGGCCTCTAAAATCACCTGCCGCAAAGTCGCGATCACGAATCAGAATGAGTTTCTTCCCTTGTACGCACGTTCTAAATACGGTGAATCTTCTTCGAGTCTTTTAGCCCGAATAAGAGATGATTTGTTTACGGAGCGGGTACAGGGAATGACGATCAGAAAATTTATTGATTCTGAAAAAACAGAACAAATCGATTTTATCAAAATAGATATTGAAGGCGGAGAATTTTCACTGCTGCCTGGCCTTGCAGATGATCTTCAAAAAATGAATTTTCCAACGATCTATATTTCTTTCCACTATAGTTTTTTATCGGAACATCAATACCTGCTGAAAGTCAGATCGAAAATGATCTCCCGGATAGGAATGAAAATTGAAAAATATTTTCAACTCGATTTCTTCAGGAAAAGTAACAGGCGTGCGATACTGGATACACTTCGGCCGCTGAAAGCGTACAAATACGTTTATACCGATTCAGGACAAGAGATTAGTTTTTCTTCCCTCCTGTCTGATCCGTTATTGATCAAAAAACACAACCTGGTATTCACCAACAAGAAGTGGAATAAGATCAACTGAGTCGATCAATTCCCAGCCGGGCTGCTCGTCGAAATGTTGAACGAAGGTCCGAACACAATGCTGCCCTTGTCGTAATACGTGCGCGACTGGCCTGTTTCAGTATCATAAACAATAACTGTCCAGAGCGTTTGCTCCTGGTGGCTTACAGCAGACATGGTCATCTGGTATTTTCCGATTTTGTTCGTGCCCTCCTCAACGAATTCAGCCGGAGTTGGCGCCGCATGTGCAGATTGAATACTCAGGTTGAAAGCGGCCAGTGAAAGCACCAGCGCAGAAACACCGAGACAGATTTTGAAAATTCCGTTTACAGAAATTTGCATGATTGAAGGTTTTAGTTTGGATAAGAAAGATAAGAAAAACGGCCGCCGTGGACAATAGACGCAAAGGCGCAGAGATCGCAAAGTAAAAACGCAAAGGATTGTGGGGTCATGGCGAGGCACGAAGCGATCTCATCCTGGAAGAAGAGACTGCTTCGTGCCTCGCAGTGACCCGGACCTTTGCGATCTCTGCGCCTTTGCGTCTATTCTCAATGTCTTATTTCAGAAAGCTTTTCCGGCTCGTGCTTATGCCTGAAAAATATCGCGAAAAGAATCGCGACCACCAACGCATACAGCGCAAAGGTCAGCCAGATTCCCTGCCAGTCTTTCACACCTTCTGCATTGATAAAAAATGCCTGGATAATCAAGCCGCTCGCGAAACTTCCAAGTATGGCTCCAATTCCATTTGTCATCATCATGAACAATCCCTGCGCACTGGAACGGATTTTCGAATCAACCATCGTTTCTACAAACAACGATCCCGAGATATTGAAAAAATCAAATGCCATTCCGTAAACGATGCACGAGAGAATGATCATCCACAACCCGGTGCCGGGATCACCGTAAGCAAACAGTCCGAAACGCAATACCCACGCGAACATGCTGATGAGCATAACCTGTTTGATGCCGAACCGTTTGAGGAAAAACGGAATCGCGAGGATGAACAGTGTTTCTGATATTTGCGATATCGACATGATCACCGTGGAATATTTCACGACCAGCGAATCGGCATACTGTTCCATGTTGCCGAATTCGGAAAGAAATACATCGCCGTACATGTTGGTCAATTGCAATGCTGCGCCTAACAACATGGAGAATGCGAAGAACAATGCCATCTTGTAATTCGCAAGCAATTTGAACGCATCAAAGCCAAGCGTTGACCACAACGAGGATTTTTCGTCGGAGCGGTGTTGCGGCGGACACGCCGGAAGAGTAAACGAGTAGATCGCAAGAACTACGGCTGCAATTGCTGCGATGTAAAACTGGCCACCGTTGGCTTTACAACCGCTCAGGTTTGTTGCCCACATGGCCACGATGAAACCAATTGTTCCCCACACGCGGATCGGCGGAAACACTTTGATCACGTCCAGGTTATTCGCTTTGAGAATGGTGTATGCAACCGAATTCGACAATGAAATAGTTGGCATGTAACAGATCATCGCGATGAATATCATCCAGAAGAAAGAAGTTGAATCATTCATGAACGGAACCGCCATCAATGCAACCGCGCCCAAGAGGTGAAGGATTCCGTAAAGCCGCTCCGCACGAATCCAGCGGTCGGCGAGAATGCCGGTGAGCGCAGGCATGAACAACGAAGAAAGTCCGAGCGTAGAAAAAATTGCGCCGAACTCGTCGGCCGGCCAGTGCTTCGTTCCGAACCAGTAATTTCCAATAGTAATCAGCCACGCTCCCCACACAAAAAACTGGAGAAAACTCATTACGATAAGACGCAGCTTAAGATTCATCACAACGGATTATTGGTGATTGTCATCCCGAGCGGAGCCGAGGGATGCAGAAAACTCATTACGATAAGACGCAGCTTAAGATTCATCAGCGGGTGAAGAAATATATATGGTGAAGTTCAGTGGTAGCGGTAAGCGTCGTGCGACATTACTTCAATACAATCACGCCGTGTCGCTGTGCCGCCGTGTCGCCGTGGTTCCTTATTGCGATTTACGCTTATTCAACTCATCCCGTATCCTGGAAGCTTTCTCGTAATTCTCTTCCTCGAGCGCTTTGTTCAGCATCTCTTCCAGCTCTTTATCGGTCTTGCGTTGAAAATCGGATCCGCTGGTTACTTCCGCCAGCAATTCTTCTTCTTCGTCGGGCGACAAATCTTCTCCTGCTGCTTCTGCACCGGCTTCCTGTTCATCGTCGAGCACAATGCCTGCTTGTGAAAGAATAAATTCATACGTGTACACCGGGCAATTGAACCGTACTGCCAATGCAATTGCATCGGAGGTACGCGCATCAATTTCACCTTCGGTTGCACCGTTTTCACAAACCAGTTTCGCGAAGAAAATCCCCTCGATCAGATCGTAGATGAGCACTTCTTTCACTTCAACACTGAATGTTTCTGCAAAGCTTCTGAAAAGATCGTGCGTCAGCGGTCTGCTCGGTGTCATTTTCTCGAGCTCAATCGCAATGGCCTGTGCTTCGAATCCCCCGATGATAATCGGAAGTCTGCGCTTGCCTTTGGTTTCTCCCAGCACAAGAGCGTATGCACCGGATTGCGTCTGGCTATAGGAAAGCCCCACAATTTCCAGTTTTATTTTCTTCATGTCCTTACTCACGGGAGAACGGCATATAAATAAAGATAACCACTAATTCCGGACTAGTGTTGAGCTGCTTTGAATTTTTTAATCGCAGCAGTTAAACGAGGCACAACCTCAAAAGCATCGCCAATTACACCGTAATCCGCTGATTTGAAAAATGGTGCTTCTTTGTCCGTGTTGATCACGACAATTGTTTTGGAGCCGTTCACACCGGCGAGGTGCTGAATAGCTCCGGAAATTCCAATGGCGATGTACAGGTTCGGACGAATTGCAATTCCGGTTTGTCCTACGTGCTCGTGGTGCGGACGCCAGTGCATGTCTGCAACCGGGCGTGAACAGGCCGTTGTTGCACCAAGCGATTGCGCGAGTTCCTCCACAATTCCCCAGTTCTCAGGAGCCTTCATTCCGCGCCCTGCAGAAACAACCAGCTCCGCCTCCGGAAGTGGCGCTGTATCTGCTGAACGCGTTTTCTTTTCTTTCACCGTAACAACACCTTTCACGTTGTCGAGATTAACATCCATCGGTGCAACAACTGCTGTGCCTTCACCTGGTTTTACAGGGAAAGAATTTGGCAGCAGCGTGATGATTTTCTTTTCAGAATGAATCGTGTAATGCGCAGTTGCTTTTCCGGAATAAGCTGTTTTTGTGACAGTCATTTTGCTTCCGTCAACAACCGGATTGGTCACTGCTCCGGCAATGATTCCTGCTTTGAGTTTTACCGCGAGACGTGGCGCAATGGCTTTCCCCATCAGATCGTGTGAGAAAATAATCACACTGGCATTTTCAGCCTGTACGACCTGCTCAAGTGCCGCAGCCCAGAGTGCGCAATCTTCGCTCTCCAGTTTAGCGGAATTAACAGGAATCACTTTAGCAGCACCTGCTTTACCAAGTTCGGAAAGCAACGCCGCGTCCGTTTTACCATCGATCACCGCGGTAACCGAAGTGGAAAGACTCTGCGCAATATTCGCTGCATAATTCACCGCTTCCAGTGATGTCTTCCGGATTTTTCCATTCGCTGCTTCTGCAAAAACTAAAACTGACATATCTTAAATTTTCAATTTGTTATTTTCAATTTCCCATTGGTTGTTTCGCGTTCAGTCGGGGACTTGTCATCCTGAGCGAAGCCGTTGTCAGGCTGAGCGAAGCCGAAGCCTAAATCACCTTCGCTTCACTATGCAACAAATTCACCAACTCATCCATATTATTCGCATCAATCATCTTCACCGCTTTTCTTCCTTCTGCAGGCGTATAAGTATCCGCTGTTGTCAATGAAGACGGGTTCGACGCGGGAACAATCGTCAGTGGCTTTGTACGTGCAGCCATGATGCCACGCATATTCGGAATACGCGCTTCCGCCATTCCTTTCTGGCAACTCACCACAAGCGGAAGAGTACTTTCCACAACTGCAGTTCCTCCGTCGATGTCGCATTCCAGCGTAGCCGTAGTACCGTTCACGTCGAGTTTTGAAGCAAGCGATACGTAAGGCAATTGCAAAAATTCGGCGAGCATTCCGCCCACCATCGCACCGTTGTAATCAATGGTTTCTTTACCAACGAGAATAAGATCGAATCCTTTGTCATTTGCGTAAGCAGAAATCTGTTCTGCAACCGCGTATGCATCCGAAGGATCAAGGTCAATTCGCACAGCATCATCAGCGCCAATCGCCAGTCCTTTGCGGATAATGGCTTCATTCTCTACCGGTCCTACGTGCATGAGGGTAACTGTTCCTGCACCTTTCGCCTCTTTCAGTTCGAGGGCGCGCACCAGTGCATACCACTCGTCGTAAGGATTGATCACAAACTGTACTCCCTGTTTGTTCAGTGATTTATTATCGGGAGTGAATACAATTTTTGTGGTGGTATCGGGAACGTTGCTGATACAGACAAGGATTTTCATGCAATTGGAATTAGTGCGTTTTACAAGAGGTGCAAAAATAAGGTTTTAGAGGGTTTGGCAAAATGATTTTACACACCAAATTCTAACCGTTCCGTGAATTTAAAATCTGATAGAATAGTGAATATCAGCACATAACACTCTTGCCACTCCATTCAACGGTGCAAATCCTTGCCCAAACCTTATCGCGCAACAGATTGTTATCACTAAACGACAACAAACGTTTGAAAACGACTAGGCCAAAGTGAAGCTCTATATTGCCATCACATAATACTCAAACGGTGAAAGGCCGCATTTATAGGAACATAAAATCAAAAAACATGACACCTGACGACTCCAACAACGAGATTTCCAAAGAAATTAATTCTTCGTCGCAATTTGTTGAAACTGTAAAGCAATACCACAACAATATTAACGCCCAAACCCTATCTCTTTTAGAACGGGAATATTCGTTCCTGGACCGCCTTTTTGGAGGGAAACTAATTCAAGCTGTCACTGACCAACAACTCGTCCAGTCAAAAAATGAATTTGCTCTAATAAATAGAGCACATGAACTAAAAAATGAATACACTCTTGATATTATAAAACAAAAGTGTGTGGCCAATCTTACTGCAATGGCTGCCGAAACCAATAAGGCCTTAATAATTCGTGTTCAAGAAAACTTGAACGAGTTGCAAAATCAATCAAGAAATGCCTTCAAACTGGAAATGATTCGACTCAAAGAAAGCTACGAAGATGTTGAAGCTTACAAGAATGATACAAACTTATACCCTGCCTACAAGAGTTTTATTGATAAAACCAGAGATCGTCTTTCGAGGGTAACAGACAAACTTCTTACAAAATTTGAACAAGATGTAGACAAGATCATTGATGAATTTGGGCGTAAAAAGTGACATCGGACAATCTGAAGTCTCGGAATAATGAATTTCATTCGGCAAACGATGATTCGAATTAAAGACAATATATATAATCTTCTAATATGGTGTTCGGCTGCAGACAGAGAGATTTTAGAACTAGAAGAATGCAAACCCGCTGAACAGATCAAACATGCTTCTATAGGAGTGCTTTTAGTAATCACGGCATCTATTGCTGGTGTTGCTGGGGGATATATGTTCATGCTTATTCTTCAAAACGTAATATCGGGGATCGTGTTTGGTATTGTATGGGGTGTAATATTTTTCTTCATTGACCGTTCTGTAGTCTCCAGCATCAGAAAGAAAAAAGATAGATTTGGAAAGGATTTGTTACTAGCCTTTCCACGGATTTTCCTTGCTTGCCTAGCCGCTACATTTGTTTCGTACGGGATGGATCTAAAATTCTTTGAATCAGATATTGATCTAGAAATCTCCGACCATGGCGATTCCTTACTCAATAGTTACATTAACCAAAACAATACGTACTTAAGCAGCAATTTTGACAACAACATAGTTGCCCTTAAAAAAGAGGTCAATTCGTATAAAGAAAATTTACCTGTTGAACTTCAAATAATTATTAAGGACTATAATCTTGCTCAGGAAAACTACGCCACTCTGTCTAAAGCTTTAAACCAAACTAACGCGAATTATTATCAACAAATTAGAAGCATTAAAGCACAATATTTTAAGGGTGATGAAATTTCAACATCTGATAATTCTAAGATATATACTCTCAACAATCAAATACGTAAAAACAATTTGTTGTTACAGGATCAACAGCAATCCTTGGATTCGTTAAACAGTTTAAAAGAAAATCGTATTCGAATTCATCAAGCATCTACAGATTCTCTGGAAAAGAAAAACAGTCGAAGAATTAAGCAAATTGAACTCGAAAGAGATAGCACTAGTCTACATTTTCATCTGGCTGAGGAAGACAAACAGGTTCTTCACAAAAACAACAATAAGCTCTCCGCCCGAATTGCATCGTTGGATCGGTTAACCTCTTTTGCGACAAATTATAGTAATTGGAAAACATCTTGGCAACTTTTTCTGCTCTTCTTTTCCATTGAGTTGTTACCAATCATTACAAAACTTTGTATGTGGCGCGGGCCATACGACTTTATTCTTGAAGCGAAAGAACATCTCGCTGAACAAAAAATAAAAATCAAGATGCTATTTTCTGACTCTGATGAATTTTCCAACATAGTTTCTTATGCCACACGATTTGAAGCTAAATCAAAATCACAATTTGAAAAAACGCAAACGATCTACAAAAACGTACATCAGTTTCTAACCCAAGAAACGAAACAACATAATCAATTTATCAAATTTGCACAAAATAGGTTTTCGGAAATCAGTAAATTGCAAGGTTCCCTAGACGATATGATTAAAGAAAAAGAAATAAAAACACTGCACAAGGACCTCGATTTATTCTACGATTACTCGGATAAAGCTTTTGATGAGTTTAATAAAGACGATGAAAAAATTTAATACTCCGCGCTATTCAGCCAGGGTTTTAAATAGTTTAATCGATCATAGTCCTTGAGAGTTATGGAGTAGGTTATTTGAGAATTTTCGATTTCATGTGACCAGCATTTCTTACATTTGCTCTCGAAATTTATGTACTATGAGAACAATTGCCTTCCGTGAAGCCCTGAGAGAAGCCCTGAACGAAGAAATGCGTCGCGATGAACGTGTGTTTCTCCTGGGTGAAGAAGTGGCAGAATACAACGGCGCCTATAAAGTGAGCCAGGGAATGCTCGCGGAATTCGGACCGGGCAGGGTAATTGACACACCTATCGCAGAACTTGGTTTTGCAGGAATCGCAGTAGGTGCTGCCATGAACGGTTTGCGTCCTGTGTGCGAATTCATGACATTCAATTTTTCGCTCGTGGCCATTGACCAGATCATTAATGCTGCGGCGAAAATGCTGAGCATGTCGGGCGGACAATTCAATATTCCCATGGTGTTCCGCGGACCTACCGGAAGTGCAGGACAACTTGCAGCGCAGCACTCACAGAATTTCGAAAACTGGTTCGCCAATACACCCGGATTGAAAGTGGTTGTTCCGGCAAATCCATACGATGCAAAAGGACTTTTGAAATCGGCCATCCGCGATAACGATCCCGTGATTTTTATGGAATCGGAAGTGATGTATGGCGACAAAGGCGAAGTTCCTGAAAGCGAATATCTCCTTCCGATTGGCGTTGCCGAAGTAAAACGTGAAGGAACCGATGTAACAATTGTTTCATTCGGAAAAATCCTGAAAGTGGCACTCGCTGCTGCGGCCGAACTCGAAAAAGAAGGTATCCAGGCTGAAGTTATTGACCTGCGCACCGTTCGCCCGATCGATTACGCAACCGTGATCAACTCGGTGAAGAAAACCAATCGCCTCGTCATCGTTGAAGAAGCATGGCCACTCGCCAGTATCTCAACCGACATTACGTTTCACGTACAGAAAAATGCGTTCGATTATCTCGACGCTCCAATCCGTCGCGTGATCAATGCCGACGTACCGCTGCCGTATGCAGCAACACTTATTGAAGTGGCTTTGCCGAACCTGGAAAAAACAATCAGGGCTGTGAAGGAAGTGATGTACGTGGCTTAACCACAATATCCGGTAGTGTCTCACTTTGCTTTTTGACACGGTCCCGATAGCAATCGGGAGCGCATTTTTACGGCATTTCTTATTCTAAGCCCAGGCGCTCACGGCGAGATAACGGCAACGCGCGCCGTGAGCGCCTGGGCTTAGAACGGGTTTCGTGCTTCTTTTAGCGTCGTGTCGCCGCGTCAAAATATCAAATGCTCAAACTGAGACACTACCCAATATCCGCAGACATTTGTTTCAACCGGTTAAAAAGTTCACCTGGTTTTCCGTGCTGTTCAGGTAATGTAGTTTCCCGCGCAAAAACCTGCTCCGGAAATTTAGCGTGAGTTCCTGCGCGTTCCTGCATACCAGCCAGGGTAACGTCATCAAACCGGACCTGCGAAATTTCTGCGACACGTTTAACCATCTCCATCACTCCGTCGTGGTAATTGATCGGGTACGCCCGGCTATCAGATTCAAGTATGCGGAGATATTCTTCGAAATAACGTTCAAGGACACGCCCGAGATAAGCAGCCTGCATCATGTCCTGTACCGTTTCAGGATCAAATCCGAAAAGTTCCGGTTCAATAACGCCGGGCACGGCATGCATGCCTTTGAGTTTATCCTGCGAACGCATCACCTCTGCAGGTGAACGGTAAAGAAGCACAACCGGTACGTGCGGGTACATCTGCCGGATCAGGTCGAAGAACATGATGTGCCAGCTGTCCGTTTTAATGAACAGAAATTTTTGTTTTCCATTCACATTACGGCCGAGCAAATGCAATGCCGCGCGGAAAAATTTTTGCCGCAACGCAATTCCTGCATCATCTTTTGGAAAAGGAAAACGCAAAACCTGGTCGAGAAAAGGAACCTCTGAAAGTACGATACAACGCTCATCGCGACTGAGCAATTGCGAAAGCAATGTAGACCCGCACCGTGAAATGTGAAAAATAAATGCAGAGGGTTCAACAGCATCGGCCTGTTTCGCGAGTTTCAGAAATTCATCCACGCTACAAACTGCTTCTCTCCTGTTTTGGTTGGGCTCAAAGTGCAAACGTGCGGAAACTGTATCGGTGAAAAAAGGTTCTGTGAACGCCTCTGTTCCAAGATACACCCAACGCACCCGGTTACCCTCAAGTAATTTTTCAGGAAACCATCCATCCGGAATTGTTGTGAAATCAGGACGGCTGTTCATTATTTCCTCCTGCGATTTCACGGGCGAGATCAAGACTTCTTTGTGAATTCATCCGCAACAATTCCTCCATGATCCGGTTTTTGGTTTCCTCATCCGGCTCGCGGAATTTCCGGTCTGCTTCGAGGTCATAACCGGCTTCGGCAAAAAGTTTGTCGGTCCATTCATTCCGGATGCAATCGATCACAAGATGAACACGGTCAATGCTGCTGTTGTTGGTTACGCTGTGCGGTAAATCAAAATTGGCATACCAGCATTCTCCGCCATTCATATCAAGACGCTCTCCGCCCACCATAAAATCAATCAACGAATTTGTCTGTATCGGAATGTGCAGGCGAAATGAATCGTACTCATACGCCAGCTTCCGGTCGCGGTGTTCTTTGATTACACTTCCGGGCGCAAGCCGCAGCAACCTCACCGATTCCTTTTCACACTGCAGCGACGAAATAATCTCATTGAAATACGCACACTTTTCCATGAGCGGTGTCGGAACAAATACACCATTGCCTGCTGTACTTATATCGTTCGTTTTTCCACTGACGGAATACAACGAAATGCTGTTCCAGTCACCCGAATAATCCTGTGTATTGAAATGCGCCTTCCAGTCTTCCGAAAGACAGCATTCGAGGTCGCGCATCAGCCGTTCGGAACTGAAAACAAAAGGCAGTAACAATGCGCGGCACGGTGTCTGATTTTTTTCCTTTTGCATCCCGCAATATATAGAGGATCTGTTCATTCCCTGAACAGATCAGTTCCGGAACATCAATTATTCACGCGGCATTCATTTTTCTTATGAAAACCGACAAGTTTTTATTTATAGCCAAAAAATGGCATGGAACACGATTGTTATTATTGTTTTGCTACTTTGGTACCGAATCTTTCACACCATTTATTAACTTATTTAAACCCTCACCTCTATGGAAGGATACATTGGAGTAGTCACCACCGTGGCCTATGACTTTGCACCGAAGTATTGGGCCTCGTGTAACGGACAGTTACTGTCTATCGCACAGAACCAGGCCTTGTTCTCAATTCTCGGTACAACATTTGGCGGCAACGGAGTTACCACATTTGGATTACCGGATTTTCGCAGCCGTACGGCATTAGGCACAGGACAAGGAGGCGGTCTTCCGTTTATCCAGCTCGGCCAAACAGGCGGAGCAGAAAACGTAGCATTGACCATCAACAACCTGCCATCACACGTGCACAACGGCACAGTTTCGTTCCGCACCCAGGCCAGCACTTCAGGCGCTTCAGAAACATCGCCCGACGCCACGTACATCAATAGTTTTACGAACGGCTTCAGCAACGGAACTCCAAACGTCACGATGCTTGCACCTGCGTATACGACTACTATCGGTGTTTCAGGATCAAGTCAGCCGATTGACGTTCTGTCACCTTACCTCGTGATCAACTATGTCATCTGCATGTACGGTATTTTCCCTTCACGCAATTGATCACTAATTCCTGATTTTATTTCACGACTATAAAAAAAAAACAATATGATCGGAACAGATCCATATCTCGGAACGGTTACCATTTTCGCCGGCAATTTTGCGCCGCGCGCCTGGATGTTTTGCCAGGGACAACTCGTCAGCATTGCTGAAAATACCGCTCTGTTTTCACTGCTCGGCACCACATACGGTGGCGACGGACAAACAACATTTGCTCTTCCTGATCTGCGTGGACGTACAGCCATCCACCAGGGACAGGGTATAGGCCTCAGTAATTATACACTGGGCGAATCAGCCGGAACGGAAAGTACCACCATGGTGTCGTCCCAACTCCCGGCCCACAACCACATGCCTGTTACCGTTACCGGTGCTCCACCTGCAACAAGCGCAGCGGGTAACGTGAACGATCCTACGAATGCGATTCCCGCAAACGGAACGCTCTCTATCTACGGTACATCACCTGACGGTAGCGGCATGGGTCATTCAACAGGCGTTTCACAAACGCCGATCGCAGGCGGCAGTCAGCCATTCAGCCTGATCTCCCCGATCCTCGCGATGAATTACGTTATCGCCGTGGAAGGAATTTATCCTTCACGTAACTAAAACGATCTCAAAACTTTAAAAAAATATTGATATGGAAGGATACATTGGTACAGTATGTATGTTCGCCGGTAATTTCGCCCCCAAAGCCTGGGCGTTTTGCCAGGGACAAATCATCAACATCGCCAGCAATACCGCCCTGTTCTCGATCCTCGGGACCACCTATGGCGGTAATGGCACAACTACATTCGGGCTTCCCGACCTGCGCGGCCGTTCGGTTGTAAGCTCCGGTCAGGGTCCGGGACTTTCTATGTACGCGCTCGGTGAAGTTACTGGCACACCCAGCGAAACACTTACGAGTGCTAATATGGCCGTTCACGTTCACCCGGTGGGCGTCACTGCTGCACCTCCGAGTGCAACGACTCCAAACGCACAGGTACCAACTACCGCAACCTATGCACCGGATTCATCCAACGCATACTATTCGTACGACAACAGTGCCCACATGGCGCCGTACAACCTGAACGTAACCATGACAGCAAGCGGTGGCAACCAGCCGTTCAGCATTCAGCACCCGTACCTGGGAATGAACTATGTTATTTGCACACAGGGAATATACCCGGCGCGTAACTAACAACCAGTAATTTTGAAAATCAAAGAAAAACGGGAGCTTAGGTTCCCGTTTTTCTTTGCACTTTTATTTCCTCAAACACACCATTTATGTCTACGCGAATAGGATTACTTCTTCCGCGCTCCACAGATTATCCTGCTTTGAGTTTCGATCTGCTGGACAGTGTCAAACTTGCACTCAGCCAGCAGGGCTTTTCCGATGTGCAGTGCTTTACAGAAAATACAGGATTCGGGGAAGACGCATCGGATATTTATTCGAAAGCCGAAAAACTCATTATCGAAAAAGATGTACACCTGCTGATCGTTTACAGCTCACCGGTTTCAACGGAAGGACTGGGCAATCTTGCTGCAGTGACCGGTAAACCATTTCTCCTCCTCGATGCAGGAATGCAATACATTAAATCACCATTGAATCCCAATTGCCTGTACATCACTTTGCAGGGATTGCATGCGTGCCGCCTTGTTGGACGCATGGCCGGAGAAAATAAGAAACAGGTAGTGAATGCAACTTCGTTTTTCGATGCAGGTTATCGCGGACCATTCGATGTTGCCAAAGGAATTGAAGAAGCCGGTGGAGCGATCATTGGGAATTATATCAGCGGTCACCGCATCGACGACTTCAGTATTGCGGGTTACATGGAGCAGCTCAAAGCCTCGAACGCAAATGCTGTTGTTGCATGCTTCAGTACATACCTGGCTGGCCTTTTCTTCGATGCATTGAAAGCAGATGCACCAGCATCTGTCGCCCAGCCATTCTATTGTGCACCGTTCATGGCAGAAGAAAATTTGCTGGGCAAGCATGATTTTCCGGGAGGTGAATTTCATACGGTAACACCCTGGACAAAATCACTGGATTCACCGGCACAGCAGGCTTTCGCGGAAATATTGAAAAAAGAGAAAAACAAAACACCAAATATTTTTCTCCTGCTCGGTTGGGAAGCCGGACTCACAGCAGCACACATTCTTCAATCGGGGAAAACCGCAGATGAAGCCGTTGCAGGCTGGACCATAGAAAGTCCGCGCGGCCCGGTGAAATTCCACCCGAAAACGAACAGCGCGTATGCACCCTTGTACCGTGGCAGTATCATGAGCGGTGAAGATGGTAAATGCAAACTGATGATCAGTGAAACGATACCCGTTACTGCTGAAGAACATCTTCACCTTTTCAATGATGGACCGGAAGGCCCGGTGACGAACTGGAAAAATACGTACTTCTGCTCCTGATGAAAATAGCCGTGCTTTGTAACGACCGCCTTGCGCTACCTGCCCTGCGGCTCCTGATCCAGAACAAGCTCGTTGTGGCTGTAGGCACACCCAACAGGGAATCGGAATTTCGCGCAGTAATTACGGAATTATGCAAACAGGGCAGTGTTCCGTTACAGGTATTTGCACAAAAAGAATTTGAGTCTTCACTGGCAAACTGGTTGCAGCAACATCACCCGGACGTTGTACTCGTCAAAACATTTCCCTGGAAAATTCCTGGTGTGTTATTGACTGTCCCCGCGCATGGATTTATCAATTTTCATTATGCCCCATTGCCTGAATGGAGAGGGCCTTCGCCGTTGTTCTGGATGATCAGGAACCGTGCAAAAGAGATTGGAGTTTCTGTGCACCGCATGGACCCCGATTTCGACACGGGAGATATTCTTGTGCAAAACCGTGTGCCGTTGTCACCGGAACTTACCATGGGCATGTGTACCGCACAACTTGCGTTTATGGGTGCAGACAGTACTGCGCAGTTGCTGCAGGCCTTGCACACCGGCTCCATCCAATCTTCCACGCAGGATCATACAAAATCCGGTTGGTTCAAACGGCCAGCCGCGGAAGATCTCCGCATCCATTGGGACACGATGAGCGATGAGGAAATCAAAGCGCTTGTGAAAGCCTGCAATCCATCTTCCAAAGGAGCCGCCACGAGTTACAAAGGCTGGACATTTGGCCTCACAGAAGTTGCCATCGTGAATTACAGCGTACCCTCCGGAACAGAACCGGGGACCTTACTGGCTCTCGATCAATCGCAGGGATTAATTATCGCCTGCCGCGATCAAAAGGCGTTACGCGTAGACGTGCTGTACATGGAAGAAGGTTTCTTCCCCGGATCCGGCCTGGCCATGTTTGGACTTACACCGGGTGAGCGGCTCGGGACTTAGCGGGATTTTTTTTGAGTAGTCCGGTAAAGCCACTTTTCTGTTTTCAAAAAAAATTCCGGATGAAATTCTTCTACCGGTTTTAACGCCCGGAATCAGCCGAAAATCGACGCCCGTAATTTAACCTAACCATACGGGTATTTTTACCTGTTTTTCGAAATTGTACCGTTTCCGGGGATTTTATGGACAGCATAATTTTATCGACGAACAATCAATTTTTCACGACAATCACACACCCCAACCCGCCGGGTGAATGCGGCGTTTATTCACGCAAAATCAGACCATTCCGATCGATCCCGGAGTCCTTTTGCACATCGCTTATTGTTATATCTTGCGGTGGCAAAAAAAAGTACCCTTCATAAATCCCCTATAACTGACCCGAATTCATAATCCATTTCAAATGACAAAGTCTTACAAATTGGCGGCGTTTCTGCTGCTCTTCATTTGCTTACTCGCACCTTCTTTTTCGAACGCACAATCCTGGCAGTGGCTCAACAGCGCAGGTTCAACATCCCCTGGCGGGGAAAGCGGCCGCGGGGCCTGTACAGATGCAGCTGGAAATGCTTACTTCTGCGGAACCTTTCTAGGGCCAAATGCTGCAACCTTCGGTTCGTTTTCCCTCACTTCAGCAGGTAGTGGCGACATCTTTATCTGCAAATTTAATGCTGCAGGTGTTTGTCAGTGGGCGGTAAGAGCCGGAGGAACAACTTCGGACGTGGCCAACGGTATTGCAACAGATGGAACTTCGGTATACGTGACTGGTGGTATCGGTTCAACTCCCGGCGGTGCCAGTTTTGGTCCTTTTACACTGTTCAGCAATGGCACGGCCAGCGATGGCTGGGTTGCCAAGCTGGATGCCGCAACAGGCGCATGGACCTGGGCGGTCAATTTTTCAAATACAGCAGCCCCAGCCGGTGGTGATATCGGTCATGCCGTAACGCTGGATGGAAGTGGCAATCCCTACATCTGCGGCAACTTTGCGGGCTCAATCAACTTTGGTTCTGCCACCTATGCTCCCGTTGGTTCTTTCGATTTCTTTGTGGCAAAGATCAACCCGACAAACGGCGCGTTTGTCTGGGGAGCGACTGGCGGATCAGCATCCGGCGATAACGTACCCGGCAGCTCGCTCTGTTATGTACCGGGGCTCAACGAGATCGTGGCATCAAGCTCCTTCTCTGCGAACGCAACCTACGCGACGAGCACGCCTGCTTCGGGCCCGTTCAGCTTTACGAATTCAGGTGGAAATGATATTGTGCTGCTCGAGCTGAATGCCAATACAGGAGCAATCCTGAGCGCGACCCAGCATTCGGGAGCGGGCGGCGAGGATTGCCTGGGCATATGCTATGATCCTTCTACCACGAATGTAATGATGACCGGATACTTTGCTTCAGCCAGCATTACTTTCGGTTCTACCACATTGACCAACGCAGGTGGGGAGGATATTTTTATTGCCAGCTATAATCCTACCACCAATACATTTCCATGGGCCAACCGTGCCGGTGGGGCTTCGAATGAACGTGGGTTTGCCGTCAGCAGTCCGGGAAATGGTGTGGTCGCCGTCACAGGGATGTATACTTCGAGTCCAACGGCATTCGGCTCTACCAATCTTAATTCTGCCGGCGCTGCCGATGTATTTGTCACTGCCCTGGTCCCTTCTTCGGGTGCTTACGTATGGGCAATCTCTGCCCAGGGACCTAACGCCACTACCGATGACATCGGCCGCGGCATCGCCTATACAACCAATGGGTCAGGTAACGTTTACGTCTGCGGACAGTATATCAATACGTTAACGGCAGGAGCACTCAGTGTTACATCTAATCCCTTTACGGTGATCGATGTCTTCTTCGCCAAACTGCTTGCGCCTCCTCCGCTGGTTGCAACGCAATCACAAGTGAACTTAACATGTAACGGCGTTTGTACAGGAAGTGCCACAGTTGTAGCAAGCGGTGGTGTTGCTCCGTACACATACAGCTGGTCGCCTTCGGGTGGAAACGGCGCTACCGCTTCTTCGCTCTGCGCAACAAATTATACAGTTACCATTACAGATAATGTGGGCACGCAGATCACGAAAACATTCAACATCACACAACCGAGTGCGCTGCCTACACCATCCGCATCCAGCAATTCCCCTGTTTGCACAGGCAACACCATCAACCTGTCGACACCAGCAGTGGCGGGTGCTACGTACTCCTGGACAGGACCATTGGCGTTTTCATCTTCGACACAGAACCCGAGCCGCACGAATGCTACGGTGACCATGGCCGGAACTTACAGCGTAACGTATACTTCCGGAGGATGCACGAGTCCGGTTGGAACAACAGCGGTTGTGGTAAATTCAACACCAGCAACACCAACCGCATCGAGCAACACACCAGTGTGTACAGGCAACACCATCAACCTGTCGACACCAGCAGTAGCGGGTGCAACGTATTCGTGGACCGGGCCGAACAGCTTTGTTTCTTCCGTGCAGAACCCGAGCATTACGAACGCAACAGTTGCAATGGCTGGAACGTACAGCGTAACGGTTACAACCAACGGATGTACTTCGGCAATAGGAACAACAGCAGTAGTGATCAACACTACTCCTGCAACACCGGGTGCATCGAGCAACACTCCTGTTTGTACAGGTAACACCATCAACCTATCGACACCAGCGGTAGCGGGTGCAACGTATTCATGGACCGGACCGAACAGTTTCGCTTCATCGGTTCAGAATCCATCGATCACCAATGCAACAGTTGCAATGGGCGGAACCTACAGTGTAACGGTTACTGCTAACGGATGTACTTCTGCTGCTGGAACAACTGCGGTAGTGGTCAACGCTACACCTGCAACACCAACCGCATCAAGCAACACACCGGTGTGTTCAGGCAATACCATCAACCTTTCCACCCCGGCAGTAGCGGGTGCAACGTATTCATGGACGGGGCCTTCGTCATTTGCTTCATCAGTGCAGAACCCATCGCGGCCGTCAGCAACAGTTGCAATGGCAGGTACGTACAGTGTGACCGTTACAACAAACGGATGTACTTCAGGCGTTGGAACAACCGCGGTGGTAGTAAACCCATCACCTGCAACGCCAACTGCATCGAGCAACACGCCGGTATGTTCAGGCAATACCATCAACCTTTCTACTCCGGCAGTGGCAGGCGCAACGTATTCATGGACGGGCCCGAACAGCTTTGCTTCTTCGGTACAGAACCCAAGTATTACGAACGCAACTGTTGCCATGGCGGGAACATACAGCGTAACGGTTACGGCCAGCGGATGTACTTCGGCTGCAGGAACAACCACAGTAGTGGTGAACGCTACACCTGCAACACCAACCGTATCCAGCAACACACCTGTTTGTACAGGTAACACCATCAACCTGTCGACACCAGCGGTAGCGGGTGCAACGTATTCCTGGACGGGGCCGAACAGCTTCGCTTCTTCCGTACAGAACCCGGGCATTACGAATGCAACTGTTGCAATGGCGGGTACTTACAGTGTAACTGTAACTACCAACGGATGTACTTCTGGTGTCGGAACAACAGCAGTAGTGGTGAACGCTACACCAGCAACGCCAACCGCATCGAGCAACACACCGGTGTGTACAGGCAACACCATCAATCTTTCTACTCCTGCAGTAGCAGGTGCAACGTATTCATGGACGGGACCGAACAGTTTTAGTTCTTCGGTACAGAACCCGGGCATTACTAACGCAACAGTTGCAATGGCGGGTACTTACAGTGTAACTGTAACTACCAACGGATGTACTTCCGGTGTCGGAACAACTGCAGTGGTTATAAACTCAACACCTGCAACACCAACCGCATCGAGCAACACGCCGGTGTGTACAGGCAATACCATTAACCTTTCTACTCCTGCAGTGGCAGGTGCAACGTATTCATGGACGGGCCCGAACAGCTTCGCTTCTTCGGTACAGAACCCGGGCATTACTAACGCAACAGTTGCAATGGCGGGTACTTACAGTGTAACTGTAACTACCAACGGATGTACTTCCGGTGTCGGAACAACTGCAGTGGTTGTAAACTCAACACCTGCAACACCAACCGCATCGAGCAACACGCCGGTTTGTACAGGCAATACCATTAACCTTTCTACTCCTGCAGTGGCAGGTGCAACGTATTCATGGACGGGGCCGAACAGCTTCGCTTCTTCGGTGCAGAACCCGGGCATTACGAATGCAACTGTTGCAATGGCGGGTACTTACAGTGTGACTGTTACAACAAACGGGTGTACTTCCGGTGTCGGAACAACTGCAGTAGTGGTGAACGCTACACCAGCAACGCCAACCGCATCAAGCAACACACCTGTTTGTACAGGTAACACCATCAACCTTTCGACTCCGGCAGTGGCAGGCGCAACGTATTCATGGACGGGACCGAACAGCTTCGCTTCTTCGGTGCAGAACCCGGGCATTACGAACTCAACAGTTGCGATGGCTGGAACATACAGCGTAACGGTTACGGCCAGCGGATGCACTTCTGCTGCTGGAACAACTGCAGTAGTGGTCAACGCTACACCTGCAACGCCAACCGCATCGAGCAACACGCCGGTGTGTACAGGCAACACCATCAACCTGTCGACACCAGCAGTTGCAGGCGCAACGTATTCATGGACGGGGCCTTCGTCATTTGCTTCATCAGTGCAGAACCCAACACGTCCGTCAGCAACAGTTGCGATGGCAGGTACGTACAGTGTGACCGTAACGGTAAATGGCTGTACATCGGGAATGGGCACAACTGCTGTGGTAGTTAACGCTACACCATCAACACCAACTGCATCGTCGAACGCACCGGTTTGTACAGGTAACACCATCAACCTTTCGACACCAGTAGTTGCAGGCGCAACGTATTCATGGACGGGGCCTTCGTCATTTGCTTCATCAGTGCAAAACCCAACACGTCCGTCAGCAACAGTTGCAATGGCAGGTACCTACAGTGTGACCGTAACAACAAACGGGTGTACTTCAGGCGTTGGAACAACCGCAGTAGTGGTGAACGCTACACCGGCAACACCAACTGCATCGAGCAACACGCCGGTTTGTACAGGTAACACCATCAATCTTTCTACTCCGGCAGTAGCGGGTGCCACGTATTCATGGACGGGCCCGAACAGCTTCGGCTCTTCGGTACAGAACCCTTCGGTTACCAATGCTACAACGGCAATGAGCGGAACCTACAGCGTGACCGTTACAGCAAATGGATGTACATCAGGTGTTGGAACAACCGCGGTGTTCGTCAATCCAGCGATTGTATTGACGATTTCAGAAACACACGTTAGCTGCTTCGGTGGGTCGAATGGAACGGCAACTGTAAATGCCAGCGGAGGCAGTTCAGGATTTACTTACGCCTGGTCACCGGCGGGGGGCACAGGCGCAACGGCAACGGGACTTACGGCGGGACCATACTCCGTTCTTGTTAGCGATGCAAGTGGCTGTACCGGAACAATTACCACAACGATCACCCAGCCTGCCTCACCAGTGGGCGGAACAACAACGGTTACCGACGTTTCCTGCTTCAGCGGATCGAATGGAACAATCAACCTCACACCAGCAGGTGGAGTTGGTCCTTACTCGTACCAATGGTTGCCGGGCGGGCCAACAACGGAAGACCGCACAGGCCTTACTTTTGGAACATACACCGTTCAGATCACTGACACACGTGGTTGCACGGCAACAGTAACAGCAACAGTAACGCAGCCTTCGGCGCCGGTTTCGGGAACTGCAGGCATAACTCATCTTAACTGCTTCGGCGGGGCGACTGGTGCAATCAACCTCACTCCTGCAGGCGGAGTTGGTCCATACTCGTATCAGTGGTTGCCAAGCGGGCCAACAACGGAAGACCGCACAGGCCTTACTTTTGGAACATACACCGTTCAGATCACCGATACGCGCGGATGCACGGCAACAGTGACCGCAACTGTTACTCAACCTACGGCAATCACCGCCAGCATCGGCTCAACACCTACGGCATGTACATCAAACACCGGTACAGCTACAGTGTCCGGAGTAAGTGGCGGAACACCGGGATACCAGTATTCATGGGCTCCAACAGGCGGAACTTTAGCAACCGCAACAGGTCTTGCAGCGAACGTATACACGTGCACCATTACAGATGCGAACGGATGTACGATCACACGCACAGTAACCGTATCCACTGTACCAGGTCCGACATTGAGTACGTCGGCACAAACCAACGTATTGTGTAACGGAGGAAACACAGGAACAGCTTCAGTTAACGCAGCTACGGGTGGAACCGGTCCGTATACTTACGACTGGACTCCGGGTACCCCAACCGGCGACGGCACTACCACTGTCAGCGGACTTACTGCTGGTGTATGGACATGTACGACCACCGATGCTAACGGATGCACTGCAACAGCCACATTCAACATTACCCAACCAACTCCGCTTGTTCTGACGATGTCAAGTACGAACGTTTCCTGTGCAGGCGGAACTAATGGTTCTGCTACGGTTTCTGTTACCGGTGGTACTCCTGGATATTCGTACCAATGGTTCCCTGCGGGTGGCACCTCGGCTACGGCCATTGGTCTGGGTGCAGGTTGCTACACAGCCCAGATTATCGACGCCAATGGTTGCACGAGCACGCAGACAGTTTGCATCACGCAGCCAATTGCGCTTTCAGTTTCATCAACAGTTACAAACGTATCGTGCAACGCCGGGAACAACGGCTCTGTAACGGTTAACGTGATCGGAGGAACAGGTGCATACACGTATCTGTGGGCGCCATCAGGTGGTACAGCTTCTTCATCAACAGGACTCACTGCTCAAACGTATACGTGCACGATCACCGACAATAACGGTTGTACGATCACGCATTCAGTAGCGATCACAGAACCGGCTCCGATTGTTGTAACAGATGCAGTTACTCATGTTACCTGCCACGGACTCACCGACGGTAGCGCAACAGTAACTCCTTCGGGCGGAGTAGGTCCGTTCACGTATGTATGGTCACCAATTGGCGGAACCAATGCAACAGCAACAGGACTCGGTATGGGACCTTATGAATGCACAATTACCGACAATAACGGTTGCGTGGTCACACACAGCGTTACGATCACAGAACCGAGTGCAATCGTCATTACAATCACAGGAACAGACCCGCTCTGTAATGGCGGAAACGACGGATCGGCTACAGCTATAGTAAGCGGCGGTACACCTGCTTACACGTATCAGTGGCTTCCTTCGGGAGGAAACGGACCAACAGCAACGGGACTTCCTGCAGGTTGTTACACCTTACAGGTTACAGACATGAATGGCTGCGTGGCAACACAGACTGTTTGTCTTTCCGAACCAACTGCGCTCACCGCTTCGCAAATGCAAACCAACGTTTCATGCAACGGTGGCAATAACGGCGATGCAATGGTGATGGTAACCGGTGGTACGCCTGGATATTCGTACCTGTGGTCACCATCAGGTTCAACCAATGCAAGTGCAACAGGTCTTGCTGCAGGAGTGCATTCATGCACAATCACGGATGCAAACAGTTGTGTTCTGGTTGTAAACTTCACGATCACCGAACCAACTCCGCTGATGGTAACTGCAACACAAACCAACGTTACCTGCAACAACAGTAGCGACGGCTCAGCGATGGTTGTTGTGAGTGGCGGTACTCCTACGTACAACTACATGTGGACTCCAACCGGCGGAACAGCGCCAAATGCAATCGGTCTTGACGCAGGAATCTATACGTGCACCATTACCGACGGAAACACGTGCGTGACTACGCAAACATTCAACATCACTGAACCTGCTGCATTCGCAATTTCAGGTGGCGTAATCAACGTAACCTGTAACGGCGGCAGCGACGGTGCAATCAACATCGCAACAACCGGTGGAACCGCACCATACAGCTGGAGCTGGAGCAACGGAGATACAACAGAAAGTATTTCTACACTGATCGCGGGAACATACAGTGTGACAATCACCGACACGCTCGGGTGTACATTCATGACGAGTCTTACCGTGAATGAACCTGCTGCAATCACTTCTCCGGGAACTGTGACCGATGCAAGCAGCTGTACTTCGAATGACGGCGCAATCGATCTCAGCGTAAGCGGCGGAACTCCGGGTTACACGTATCTCTGGAGCAACTTTGCAACCACGGAAGATATTTCCGGTCTCGATGGCGGCGCTTACAGTGTAACCATCACCGACACGAACGGATGTACGCACGTGCAGTCGTTTACCATCACAGAGCCGGGCGCTCCAACGGTTACATACAGCGAACCGATTGACAGCGCCTGCCAGAACACTACTGCTCCATTCACTTTGACCGGTGAAACACCTGCAGGCGGCACGTTCTCTGGTCCGGGTGTAAGCGGTGGCCTGTTTGTTCCGGCTACAGCCAACCTGGGTTACAACATGATCACGTACGTCTACATGGATTCCGTAGGATGTTCCGGTTCAGCGATGGATTCCATCTGGGTGGAGATCTGCATGGGTATAACGGAAACAACGGTTTCAACCATCAGCGTATATCCTAACCCGACTTCAGGAATCTTTACAGTGAATGCGGAAACAAATTCGATGATCACTGTTTACGACGCGGTTGGTAATCTCGTGGTGAACGTAAAAGCAACTTCTGCGAAAACGGAGATCAACCTCACAGATTTTGCTGACGGAATTTATATGATCATTGTTCAGACGGACAATTCAATTAGTTCAGAAAAAATTATTCTGAATAAGTAAAATCATTCAATTAGCAGGCAAAGAGCCGTTTGGGTAAAACCAGGCGGCTTTTTGCATTGTGCGTGAACCGCGTCAATTCAGCAATTTTCATAAGAAATCATGCCTTGTCTCATTTTAAGAAATGCATTTTTCTTCGTATGTTTGCGCCCCTAAAAAGGGTTCTTTTTCAATTTAAACCCTTGAAAATAAACACTTAAGAATCGTTATGAACGAATACGTTATCTATCTCGTACCCGCTCTGGGAATTTTAGGATTGATCGTTATGGCAATCAAGTCGGCCTGGGTTACAAAACAAGATGCCGGCGACAAAAACATGCAGGAACTGGCCGGTTACATTGCCGATGGCGCAATGGCCTTCCTCAAAGCAGAATGGAAAGTGTTAAGCATTTTCGTGGTGTTCGCCGCGGCCCTGCTGGCCTATTCCGGAACCATTCACACGGTGAATGGAAAGGAAATTCATTCCAGCTGGATCATCTCCATTGCATTCGTTATCGGTGCCGTTTTTTCTGCAACTGCAGGTTACATCGGAATGAAAGTCGCTACAAAAGCAAACGTCCGTACCACGCAGGCTGCACGTACAAGCCTTAAGCAGGCACTGAAAGTTTCATTCACTGGTGGAACAGTGATGGGCCTTGGTGTAGCAGGTCTTGCCGTGCTGGGACTCGGTGGATTATTCATCACCTTCCTTGCCATTTTTGCTGACCTCGGCGCCAACACAGTAAAAACCGCTGTTGAAGTTTTAACCGGTTTTTCACTGGGTGCAGAATCCATTGCATTGTTCGCACGTGTAGGTGGCGGTATTTATACCAAAGCTGCTGACGTAGGCGCGGATCTCGTTGGTAAAGTAGAAGCAGGAATTCCTGAAGACGACGTTCGTAACCCTGCAACTATCGCCGATAACGTGGGTGATAACGTAGGTGACGTTGCCGGTATGGGCGCTGACTTGTTCGGTTCTTACGTTGCAACAATTCTCGCAACAATGGTCCTGGGCCAGGAAATTGTTCTCACGGATAATTTCGGTGGCATGTCCCCGATCTTATTGCCAATGGTTATTTGCGGATTAGGAATCGTATTCTCGATTGTGGGAACATGGTTTGTTACCATTAAAGACGACAAGTCGAGCGTTCAGAACGCATTGAACCTGGGCAACTGGGCTTCCATGCTGCTCACCGTAATCGCTTCTTACTTCATCGTGATGTGGATGCTGCCTGCAGGTGACATTCATTTGCGCACAACCACGTTCACCAAAATGGGCGTGTTCATGGCCATTGTTGTTGGAACCATTGTTGGCGCCATCATGAGCATCGTTACTGAGTATTACACTGCGATGGGCAAGAAACCGGTTCTGTCAATCATTCAACAATCCTCTACAGGTCACGCTACGAATATCATCGCAGGATTATCTGTCGGGATGAAATCAACAGTGATCCCGATCCTGACATTGGCTGGTGGTATCGTTGCATCTTATTATTGTGCCGGTTTGTATGGAGTTGCAATCGCCGCAGCCGGTATGATGGCCACAACAGCTATGCAATTGGCTATCGATGCCTTCGGTCCGATCGCAGATAACGCAGGTGGTATTGCTGAAATGAGCCAGCTTCCTCCGGAAGTGCGTGAACGTACAGATAACCTGGATGCAGTAGGAAATACTACAGCAGCAACCGGAAAAGGATTTGCAATTGCATCAGCAGCCCTGACTTCACTGGCGTTGTTCGCAGCGTTCGTAGGTATTGCAGGAATTGACGCCATCGACATTTACAAAGCGCCCGTACTTGCAGGATTGTTTGTAGGTGGAATGATCCCATTCATCTTCTCTGCACTATGTATCCAGGCTGTTGGTAAAGCCGCAATGGACATGGTGAACGAAGTACGTCGCCAGTTCCGCGAGATTCCGGGCATCATGGAATACAAAGCAAAACCGGAATACGAAAAATGCGTTGCCATTTCTACAAAAGCTTCCATCCGTGAAATGATGATGCCGGGTGCAATCGCACTGATCACACCGGTGATCGTTGGTTTCACCATGGGACCTGAGGTACTCGGCGGATTACTGGCCGGTGTTACGGTGTCAGGCGTGTTGATGGGGATCTTCCAGTCGAACGCAGGTGGTGCATGGGACAATGCAAAGAAATCATTCGAGAAAGGCGTAATGATCAACGGCGAAATGTTCTACAAAAAATCAGAGCCGCACAAAGCATCCGTTACCGGTGATACCGTTGGCGATCCGTTCAAAGACACCTCCGGCCCATCGATGAATATTCTTATCAAGCTGATGTCAATCGTTTCATTGGTTATCGCTCCTTACATTGTTGGTATTACTGGTTTTGGCAGCACAACTTCTGCTTCGAACTGCGACATGAAGAATGGCGTTGAATGCGTGAAAGGCGATAACGCGGCTTGCTGCAAAGACAAGAAAACCTGCGACATGACTGAATGCATGCACATGACGAAAGAAGAATGTGCGAAGCAATGTGATGTAAAAGGATGCACTGCAGAACAAAAAGCAGAATGCGTTTCGCACGCTGGTGTTTGCACCATGAAAGCAGACGGAACCTGCGAAGGCAAATGCAAAACTGCTGATGCATCTGCACACGGTTGCGGCGATCACGGTCATTAATCACAAATTGTAATTCATAAAAATCCCGTTTCAGCAATGAGGCGGGATTTTTTTGTGATTTGTATTTCGTGATCAACGCCACCGGGTACGCCGTATACGCTCTGCACATCTACGATCGCTGGGGCGCAGAAATATTTGTTTCAGATTCTCCGGGTGATTCGTGGAACGGACGTTTGCGCAATACCGGCAACGAATGCGCAGACGATACGTACTATTACATTTTGCATCTCACGGATCACGCGCACGAAACTACGTACAATGGTTTTCTTACGCTGGTGAGGTAAAGAGCGCTGCTCCGATCCTAGGCTCAGCTTGACTGTTAGGAATTGGAAAACCGCTGAAGCGGTTGAATAATTAATCGCTATACTGCGGGTTTGCCAAACGGTTTCAACCGTTTTCCATTCCAGCGATTAAAACGAAAAACTCACTTGGTTATTCTAAGTGGAATTCAAATAAAAATCTATGAAAACAACCATACAACACCTAACGTGAAAATAGCGATCACCAACACCGGCATGACTATAGCAAGGAACCGCACACGATTAAACAGAGGAAAGTTGTAACGAAAAATAATACCGAGGTATAGTGGATACAAGACACACACAAAGGCGACAATCTGAATCAGCGCTCCACTGTTACGCGCAGTTACTGCGAACAATGCATAAAGCAGTGCAAAGGGATAAACAAAAACAGGTAAAAAAGTGAAGTAGTTATAGACTTCAAACCACCGGGGAATATGATTCTCAACAACAATTTTCCGGATATATGGAATCATTGCCGCATAAGAGGCTTAAAACAGTCCGTTTATATTCGCATCAATCTTTGTAATGATTTGCCCCAAATGTTCCTGGTTCTCGTGGAATTTATTTTCATCCACGTCAATGATCAGCAGCTTGCCGGCATCGTACGTTGAGATCCACGCTTCATAACGCTCGTTCAAACGCTTGAGGTAATCGATACGGATTGCATTTTCGTAATCGCGTCCCCGTTTCTGGATCTGCGAAACAAGTACGGGAACAGAAGCACGCAAATAAAGAATGAGGTCCGGCGGTTTTACCAGCGAATCCATCAAACGGAAAAGCGAAAAATAGTTTTCGAAATCGCGCGTGGTCATCAAACCCATCGCGTGAAGATTGGGAGCGAAAATGTGCGCGTCCTCGTAAATGGTTCTGTCCTGGATCACGTTCTTTCCTGAAGCACGTATTTCCTGTACTTGCGCAAAGCGGCTGTTCAGGAAGTAGATCTGCAGGTTGAACGACCACCGTTGCATGTCTTCGTAGAAATCGCTGAGATAGGGGTTCTCGTCTGCGTCTTCGTAGTGTGCTTGCCAACCGTAGTGTTTGGAGAGAAGCGTGGTCAGGGTGGTTTTACCGGAACCGATATTTCCAGCAATGGCAATATGCATAGAAGTGGGTCGTGTTAGGTATTCTGTGTGTGTGTCGTAAAATTAGAAAAATACCATTCAGTGATCAACCATTGTTGACAACTCCTCAGGTCATGATTTTGTCTTCTTCGGCCATCTTCGTGTCAATGGCATCACGCAATCCGTTACCCAGCAGCATAAAGGCCAGCACCACAAACATGATTGCAATTCCCGGCAATACAGCGAGGTAAGCATCGCCCGTAAGAATATATCCTTTGTATTCGCTGATCATCATTCCCCACGATGGTGTAGGACGCGTCACCCCGATTCCGAGGTAACTCAATCCGGCTTCAATCAAAATTGCCGAGGCAAAGTTGTTTGCGGAAATTACAATCACAGGTCCCATTACATTGGGTAAAATGTGCCGGATGATCAATCGCCAGTTCGTAAAACCGAGCGCCCTGCCCGCTTCTACAAATTCCTTTTCACGCACGCTGAGAATTTGTCCGCGCACCACGCGTGCGGTTTCCACCCACATCGTTAATCCAACGGCAACAAAAATCGGGAAGATCCCCCGGCCAAGCACAAGTGTGATCGCAATAACGAGGAGCAATGTAGGAATGGACCACACCACGTTGATCAGCCACATGATGAGGTCATCCACCCATCCGCGGAAGAAACCTGCGAGTGCGCCCATAAAAATGCCAATGATAATGGAAATCACGACTGAGATCAGTCCAACAAAAAGCGATATCCGCGAACCGATCATCAGCCTGCTGAGCAAGTCGCGGCCGAAGTGATCTGTTCCCAGCAGGAAATGTTGTTCACTGATGTTTCCCTTCACCTCTTCCTGCAATTGCGCAAGCGTTTTGTGCACTTTACGTGCATCACCGTATGCATAAAAATCGATCGTTCCGTTCACCGTATCGTTCATGATCTGGAACGCAGGATTGATTGCGTATATCGCATCAGCCACGTTGTATTGCCAGATGCGCCCGATGCCCGGCTCTTCCTGGTATTCTTCCCAGCAGATATCGCTGCCCTTGAACCAGTATTTTTCTATGGCGTGATATTCGTAATCGTTCGGCTGACCGAACAGCATGGTTTCGAAAAAATTCTGATCGGTCGGTGCAATATTTTTCTTCAGCTTAATGATCTGGCATTCGAATCCCGGCCGACGGATACTGATCTCTTCAATGTGCGTGGCTGCATCCGGGCTTGAATCCGGTGTGATGAGATAACCGAGAATGGAAATGAGAATAACAACGGAAATAATGAAAATGCCGAACATCGCGAGGCGATTTCGTTTCAATCGTTGCCAGGCAAACGACGCAAGTGAAAATGGTCTTTCCTGAGTCTCTTTCATTTCACGTTTCCATTTCTCCAGTTTCGTCCTTTCCACACCACATTCCGCTGTAACGACATACCTGCCGCGCACAATGAAATGAAATGATAGATGACCACAGCTGCAGGGAATTTCAGGAGTACCTTTTGTTCCCCAAAAAATGGGACAGCTAAAGATAATAACAAAAGCTCAACCAGTGTTTTTACTGTGAAAACAGCCGTGAACGGATTCAGCGCTGTGCCATAGACGAAGAACGCAATTACTGCGGCGGGCAAGAGCAATTGCACTGCAAGGAACAAAGGACCTGTAAACAGTAATGTACCCCCCGTGTATCCTTTGATCTTCGACAGCCACCGCTGACGCTGCGTGATCGCCTCACTCACCGACGAAGCAGGTTTCGTTGACACCATCGCCCCAGGATCGCAATTCCATGCAACAGTGTGTGCACCGCGCGCCATTGCCTTCTGCAAAAGAAAAATATCATCGCCGGAGAAAAAGATGTCGTCCTGAAATCCTTTGTTGCGCATGAAAAATTCCCAGGTGAATCCCATGTTCGCTCCGTTGCACATGGCTGGTTTGCCCCAATGAAACAATCCCGCCGAAACAACCTGGAGAAAAATCATTTCCGTTTCGAGCACATCGCGCAACCACGAATCAGTTTTTGCATACGTCACCAGGCCGGCAACCAATTCAATTCTTTCGTTGGCAAAATGCTTCCGGAAAGAGGAAATCCAATTTTCTCCCACGATGCAATCGGCATCCGTCATCAGAATGATTTCTGCCCCGGATAAATGAATGCCTGTTGCCAGCGCAGCTTTTTTGCCGACACCTTCGGAATCGATCACGCGGATATTCAGCTTCGATCGCTTCGCATAATTTTCCGCTACGAAAAATGTCTGGTCGGTGGACTCATCGTTTACTACGACCACTTCAAACGGTGCAGCGTCCTGTTGCCTTTCGAGACTTTCAAGCAGCGCTGTAATCGTTTTTTCTTCATTTCTCGCTGCAACAATCACCGCAACGGAACGGGTTGTTCCCGGTCCTGCAGCATTTTCTTTTCGCGAAAGAAATCCAATCAAAGGCAACAACAGCAACAGGCTGTAAAGAATTACAACGGTCCACAGGATTATTTCAAGCGCCGTACTCAATTGCTGTTTCTGAAAAAGGTGATGTTGCGGATAAAAAACATTCCGCAGATTGCAGGAAAACCAACGTTCAGTATCCAGAGCAGTACCGCCGCAAGTGCAGCCGCTTCCGGGTTACCGCACAACCCGCCAATCACGCCCGATGCCACTGTTCCGCGTACAATGGTCGTTCCGATCATCACCGAAGGAATGATCGAAACGACCATGTAGTTCACTGCTATTGCCGTGAAGAGTTGCATCACGCCCGCTTCCACGCCACAGATTTTCAGCATGAGCAAAAATTGCGACGCATACACCAGGTAACGCAAGGCTGAAATGCCGAGCACGTACCTGAACATGCGCGCATCAATTTTTTTTATTGCTTCAAAATATTTGGCGAAACGGCCGGTCATCGAACGAAAAAACAGCACACCAAAACCAATGGCTCCAACAACAATAAGTGCCCAGATATACGCCTTGGTGCTGTGCATGTACTGGTCCGGATCGGTAACAAGCAGACCGGCAATTCCTGCAACAACGGTCACAACAACCTGCGCGAGCGAACCCATGAGTGTAAATGAAATTCCATCGTGCAAGGGTGTTGCGCGCAACTGGAAAATCCGTCCGGCAAATTCCCCGATCCGGTTGGGTGTTGCAGAACCAATGGCGAGTCCGGCGAGCACACCGCTCCACGCTTCCTTCCATGAAATAGTTTCTGAAACCGACACGAGTTTTTTCCACTTCGCAGTTTCGAGAAACCAATTCAGCGGCATCATCAATGCAATAAGGGCCATCCAGAACGGATGCTTTCCCGCGAGTGATGTAAATTTTTCTACTGCATGTTCATCACCGAAAAATTTGCGCAGCACAGAAAACAACATCACAGCAGCGAGCAAAACAATTGCTACCTTTAAAATTCTGCTGAGAATAAGATGGTTTGATCTGACCATATTGCCTGTGCAGTAAATGTAGCAAAAGACGAGGGATTGAGTCATGGCGAGGAACGAAGCAATCTCAATCCTCGGAGGAGAGATCGCTTCGCTCCTCGCGATGATAGCTTTATTAATCTGTGTTATCTGTGACAAAAAATAAACGGATACATTAAGTGCAAAAAGAGAAAGTTGTCCTTGGTATTGATCCCGGAACCACCATCATGGGTTACGGAATTATCCTGTGCAAAGGTTCTTCCATGCAACTGGTTGATCTCGGTGTTATCCGTCTCGAAAAACTCGAAAACCACGCGTTAAAACTCAAACGGATTTTTGAAGCAACATCAGAACTTGCAGCCAAACATTTGCCGGATGAGTTTGCGGTTGAAGCTCCCTTCTTCGGGAAGAACGTACAGTCGATGCTCAAGCTCGGCAGGGCGCAAGGTGTTGCCATTGCTGCGGCACTGAACCGCGACGTTCCTGTTTTTGAATACAGTCCGAAGAAAATAAAAATGTCGATCACCGGGAATGGAAATGCGTCGAAAGAACAGGTAGCAAAAATGCTGCAGCAGCTTCTCGCGATTAAAGAGATGCCCAAATACCTCGATGCAACGGATGGTCTTGCGGCTGCGGTCTGTCACTTTTTCCAGGCGAAAAAACCGGTCGGCGCAGGAACCAAAGTGGGAAGCTGGGAAGCGTTTCTCTCCGGGAATCCTGAACGCGAATTGAAAAAGAGAAAGTAGTACTGCGCACTGATTTTACTGCGCACTGCGTACTGACCTACTGCGCACTGTTATACGCCGCACTGATCTTATCCGCCACCATTTTCAATTCATCCGGCCCGGGATTCAATTTTGTCTGACTGAAATTTATCGCATCGTTATGCAACGGGATCAGGTGAATGTGCGCGTGAGGAACTTCGAGGCCAACCACGGCCACACCAATACGTTTGCAGGGAATTTCCTGTTTGATTACCCGCGCAACTTTCTTTGAGAAAAGATGCATTTCAACAAACAACTCATCGTCCACATCAAAAATGTAATCGATCTCTTTCTTCGGAACGATGAGTACGTGCCCGTGCGCCAGCGGAAATACATCCAGGAACGCAAGACAATTTTCTGTCTCCGCAATTTTGTGACACGGAATTTCCCCGGATACGATCTTCGAAAAAATGCTCGCCATTATCGTCCGATATCAAGGATCTCAAAAGTCATGGTTCCGTTGGGTACGACCACATCGGCTACGTCTCCTTTGGCTTTACCAAGGAGTCCGCGGGCGATCGGAGAACTGATCGAGATCTTTCCTGATTTGAGATCGGCCTCGTTTTCAGGAACGAGCGTGTAGGTCATCTTCTGACCGTTTTTGGTGTTCTTGATGGTGACTTTGCAAAGAATAAGCACCTTGGATGTGTCGAGTTGCGTTTCGTCCACGATGCGGGCGTTGCTCAGCGTATCCTCCATCTTGGATATCTTCATTTCGAGCAGCCCCTGGGCTTCTTTAGCGGCGTCGTATTCGGCGTTCTCCGACAAATCGCCCTTATCCCTTGCTTCGGCAATTTGCTTTGAAATGGATGGCCTTTCCTTGGTTTTCAGATAATGGAGGTCTTCTTTCAGCCTCCGGAGGCCTTCTTCCGTAAAATAGACGATCTGAGACATATTTATGGGTTTTGGAGATGTAACTTAAAACAGAAGGAGAATCCCGCATATGCGGGACTCTCCTGTTAATTTCAAATGTACGAAAATTCGGTATCCGATCAGAGATTCAGTCGGGCTCCGAAGCTGTGCACTCCGTTAAAAGGGTTTGTTGCGCGATATGAATAATCAATAGCAAACGTTGAACCTTTTTTGCCGAAAGGCAATTCCACCGAAACACCTGCATTTGCACCTGTAAAACAGGTTGTGCGGGTGTCCATCTTGGTGATTCCTTCTTCGTAACAGTATCCGCCACGGATCATCAGCATCGAGCGCCATGCGTATTCAACACCCACACGGAACTCATCTTTCGAGTACGAATTGGATGTGAATGTACCGGCTACTGTAACACGGTGATTTTTCATAGATGTACTGTCTTTCGCAAAATAGAAGTCGTACGAACCCGAAATGTTAACCAGTGTTGGCATATCGAAATCGGCCGTACGCTGCTCAAGGGTCATGGCATAATTTCCACTCGGAGATGTTCCGCGGAAAGAAAGACCGTCGCCGGAGAAACGCATACGCGGTCCAACGTTACGCAACGAGATTCCAAAGTGAACCTGGTCGTACTTGCCGGTTACGTACTGGATACCTGCATCCAGGCAGACACCGCGCGCGGCAACGTCTGCAATGGATTCAGAGATGGCTTTGATAACGATACCACCGTAGATGTTTTCGGAAAATCCTTTCGCATACGATAAACCAATGTTTGTATACGTTGGGTGAAAGGTTCCTACACCACCTTCAGGAAGATCTACTGTTGTGATCTGGATGTCGCCAAAGTCCATGGACATAACGCCCAGTCCGATAGCGCCGGTTTCACCAACACGCTGGGTAAACCCAAACGCGTTAATTCCAATCCCGGTTCCACCCAGCCAGTTGGTGTGGCAGAACATCAATTCAGTACGCTTGGTAAACGCTGTACCTGCAACGTTCATGTACATGGCTTCGAGTCCGCGTGCGCCTGCTGCATTCGCCCCTGCCCATCCTGTGCTGCGTGCCCATGGATTAATCAGGAGTTCGGTTGCGCCGGCCTGACCAACACGGTCGCCGTTACCTGCCAACGTTACCTCAGCAGTACCGAGGATGATTCCCGCTGTGATAAGTGTTGTAAGAACTTTATATGTTGTTTTCATAGTCTCGTGCTTTCTGTGCTTTAACAATTGGAAATTCATGGATCCTGTTGTGATTAATACGAATCGAGGTCAATCGGACGCATCACACCAAACCATTTCAGGATTTTTTCACCCACATCCGGTACGTTGACGTGAATGATGTACAATCCGCTCGCAACCGGAATGCCTGCCTGGTTTTTCAAATCCCAATCAAGGAATGTCTGAGGTGAATCCTTTGTGAATCTTCTAACCAGCAATCCGTTCACCGTGTAGATTTTGATCTCACACTTGTCAGGAAGGTTGGTAAACTTCACGCGGTTGTCGAACTGGTTGGTTTCATAACCCGAGTACGCGTAGTACGGGTTTGGAACCACATTGATCAGGTCGAGCGCACTCAAAGCCGATGCATTGTCATCCGTAGTAACCTTAAGGTCCGCTGTGTTGAACGAATACATCGGGTTGTTCATGTTCTGTGGAGCTGCAGCACTATCCTGCGCTGTCAATACGTTCGTATTCGTAATGCCAGTGAAGAAACGCTTGTATGGCTTAGCCACGCGCAGGCGGACTTTCAGATCTGAAGGCATCACATTCTGATCCTGGTAATTATTCCCCCAGTTCCATGATGCAAATTCACCGTCCAGCATTGGAATGCTGAGCCACGCAGCGTCTGAATACACCGCGCGCAATTCAGTATTACCGGTAGAATCAGATACAAGGATCTTGTGGATCGCCTGGCCGCAGTCATAAGCAGGAACGTCCTGCAGTTCACCAACCAGTGTACCTGAAGTGAAGCGAGAGTTGCCATTGTGACCAAACACGTAGATGTAGTGCATACCACCCCAGATGAGATCGTAACCGAAAGGAAGTTCTGATCGTGCATGTGAATTCGGGTTGAACAGCATATCGCGGCCATTGTCGGCGCTCAATGCTGAGTTCTCTCCAAATGCCATGTTCAGACGCTCTCCGGTTTCAAGGTTAATTGCATAACCCGGGAACCAGCTCATACCACGTGATCCAATGAAGTCAGCATCATTCGGGTCATTAGTCACAACTCCATCACCTCTGCGACCGTATTTGTCGACAGAGAATGCTGCACGCAGGTGAAACGCTTCACGCGCACCCTGGTTCAGTGAAATATTCGGACCTACTTCGATTACCGGAACGCGTGTCCATTTCGTACGATCGTTTGTGTAAACGATATCCACGTTAGGAACAAATTCAATCTTGTTAGCTACCGTAGCAGATACCGGATTTGGTGCCCATGCCGGACCGGCAGGATAACAAATTGTAGCCTGTGTAGGTGTTGGGTTATACGAACCGAGACGGTAAGGTCCCCAGATTCCGTTCACCATTTTCTCGAAATTAGCTTCCGGATCAACGAAGTTAACACCATTCGCGCGGTCGTTGAATTCAAGAACGCAAACACCTGTTCCGGTGGTGGTACCCGAACGGATCCAGTTGTCTTCACCGTTGCTGTCGTCATCCACGATACCGGTCAACCAGTCCTTGGTTGGATCAGCGAATACCATGTTTGATTCGAGATAACCATTATTGTCCGGGTTGTTATCATAACCTGGTGCCTGAACCTGGCTCCATGTTACAGACATACCGATCTCAGGAATGATCTGCTCATTGGCATACACCGACTGGAAGCTGATAATAGTATCCGAACTCCAGCTGCGTGGTGAGCCTTCTCCAGATGTCTGGTTCAGTACCCATGTTGCAGTATCCTTAACCACATACTGGTTAGCTGGGTTGTTCAACAGTTGAATTGTGAATTCACCAATCGGCACATTCAGCGGATCGATGACTTTAATATTCACCGGACCGCGTCCACCTTCGTATTGAACCTGATCCATTCGCGAAGTTCCACCGTTGTTCACGGTTTGTGCAGCGAGGATTCCGTCAATAGAAGCCTGGGTTAATTCAAGTACGTTATTACCGTTACCTGAACCTTCGACACGTGTGATTTTCGGACCAGAGCCGTAGTTTGAAACCTGGTCTGTTCCGCCTGCTTCAGGCGATGTGATGTGCGGAATACCAGAATATACTCTCACGTTTTTACGACCGGCCAGGTACGGTTTTTTCTGCCCGATATTGGACGGAACCGTAGGTGCCAATGTGTCGAAAGTCACGTCATCATACGACAGGTAATTGTTGTATGCATAAGAGATGACCATGAAATAGTACGTCTTGTAATTAACCAGTCGCGCGTCACCGGAAGCAAACGCGTCAGTGGTTACAGAGAATGAGTGCTGAATGCCTTCATCACCTGCGCTGATGGTCATGTCCTGCGGATCGTCTGCCTGCATAGCCTGGCTGAACTCGCGGTTAACCAGCTGGCTTACGCCATTGCGGACATCGCATTGTGCAACCAAACGTGCTTTGTCAGGATTGTACAAGTCGCCGGTTGTAACCGTCGGATCTTTCAACTGGAACAACTGGTAACCTTCGAAATTGTAAGTAGTGTCAATGCCCGCAAGACTTGGGTGCAATGTGGTATATACAATTGCAGGGTCATACGCTTCGTAACGCTCGAGGTAGTTGTTTGTACCTTCTTTGTTGGTCAGGTACATCACAAGTTCCTGGTTCAATTCCTGCATTGTAATATCCGGAGCGGTTGGACCGTCCAGTGTACGGAAGCAGTTGTCGAACAAGCGCTGTGCTTTATCATCTGTTGTACGCATCAATTCCACAGAAGCAGTTGGTCCGCCATTACCTGCACGTGCCCAAACAGCACCCACGGTGATGTAGTTTACTGCACCTGGCTGAAGTGTAAACGGTCCGGCCGACTGAAGCATACGACGGTCATTGTAGGTATTACCTGCACTTACTTCGTCCCATGGCAACTGCCCAACTCCGTTGGTTCCCCAACCTGATGGATCAGAATCTCCAGGGAACATGAAATCGCATACTGTGCTTCCGCCGTAAGCGTTTCCGCCATAGGTCAGAGGTGAACCATCTTTCCAGAATCCGGAGAGGTAGTTGTAGAAATGCGTAGCGTTTTCAGGGTTACCGATTGTGGTAAAGTTGTTATCGTAATAAACGAACTTCGACATGATGATCTGTTCGCCCAATTCGTCTGTTTGATTGTCGCGGTCATTGTTGATTCCGTCGCCCGGATCAGCAATAGGTCCTTCGAAGAAGTCCATTCCAAGTGCAGGCGGATTCGCTCCGTATGTTCCCGCGCTTGCAGTTGAGTTTCCACCGTCGTTCTGACGACCGTTGTACGTATAACCAAGACCACGGCCAACATCGCAACCAACATAGTCGTCGAATGCATCACCAAGATCCGAGTCAGTCCACTGACCGAAATACGTATCGTTCATCGAAACCGTAGAACGGTTGATGATTTTGTACGAGTAGAAGGTCATGTTGTTGATCTCGTCGTTCGTAGAGAACGCGAAAGCCTGTGAATGAACTTCAAGGCCAATTGCCGCAGCTCCTGTTTCAGAGTGAACGTTTCCTTTGTCGTTAAACACCCACCACAAAGTCTGGTCACCAAACAACTGGAAACGTGAACATCCGAGTGTACCGGAGATATCGTAACCCGGGTAATCACCCGCCTGGTAGTTGTAGTATCCATCACCATCCACATCCACGAATGGTGCGAGGTAACGGGCCTGACCCGCACTTGGATCACCATTTCCAGGCCAGTTCTGAATAACCAGCGGAACTGTATATCCAGGGATCGGAACGGTTTGATTTGTTACGAAGTCTTCAACGTCCTTACGTGTAATATTCCAGTGACGGTCAAATGCAGAACATACAGTTGCTTCAATTGAAACCGTAGTTGTATCCAATGGTCCTGGCCAGAAGTCATTACCAGTCTGACGGTAAGTCATACCCGCAACTTTCAACTGTCCACCCGCATCCAATCCACCGATCCACAGAGCTCCCGCAAAAATTGCGTGTGCATCTCCATTTTTCGGTACTGCATATTTCGGGTTGGAAAGATCCCACCACATATCACCACCAGTCATGATGGTCGTACGCACGTTATTGATATCGAGGTCCGTTTTTGCTGTAGCTGGTGTACAGGATGCAGCCAGGTTTTCGCCTGAACTGAACCGTGCATTTGAACCAACACGCTGTCCCGGGAGAGCCCCGTTTTCCCTGGCGTCAATTGCAGTACTGATTGCAAAGATTGCGACTGCCGAGAGAATAATCTGACGCTTGATTTTCATTGTTACTTCCATTTTAATGTTTCTACTTCCTTGTTTGTTGTATTTGGAAATCACGCGGTCGTTTAAAAGTCGAGCATTACACCAATGCGAATACGGCGAGGGATGCTGTAATTCGTTGGGTTATTGATTTTCACTGCATACTGGTCACGGAATGACTGTTCGCTGTTGCTTGCTGCAATGCTGGATTGCGTAGCTGCTGCGTACAGGTAACCATCGTCATCAGGGTTTCCGGTGAAACGGTAAACGTTCTGCACGTTTGAAGTGTTCAACACGTTCAACACCTGGAGGTAAATGTTCAGGTTAGCTACTTTCTTGTTCTCAGTAGTGCCCCATGACAGATCAATGTTCTTGTCGATACGAAGATCCATACGCACCTGCCAAGGCAGACGTGAACCGTTTACAGAACCATCCAGAACCTGGCGCTTCTGAACACCAAACTGTGCTTCAGGAGTTACGTTAGACTGGCGTGTGTAAGGCGTACCTGAACCGGCACGGATTACCATGTTTGCACCAACGTTATCCAGGATACGAACTTCTTTGCCATTCTTTCTGGTCCAAACCGGTCCGTTGTAGTTCGAACCTGAACCAAAGCGGTAATCCACGTTTGTAACGATTGCATGACGCTGATCGAAATCCAATGGAACTGTTGTACGAAGGTTTGGCTGGCCATTCTGCACGAGGTTCTGTGCTTCTGTTGCACCTGAACCTGTACCGTCAGCGAACTGAAGGGTATAAGAAGCAGTTAACTGAACACCACCTGTACGACGAAGGTCATACGCTACAGTGAATCCTTTTACTGTACCGAAGTCGATGTTACCGTAAGTCAGGTAATTCACCGGGTAAGCATAGTTTACAGATACAACCTGGATCATGTTACGCATTTCACGGTAGAAAGCAGAGAGTGTAATTGCTGCGTTCTTGCGCTCGTTCAATGTCTGGGTGAAACCAAGTTCGTAATCTGTTGTGCGCTGTGGCTTCAGATCAGGGTTGTTGTTGAACAAACCAACACGGTTCTGGATGTAGTAGTACTGGATCGGGTCAAGACGGTAACCGTCTGTAGGACGCTGAGTCAGTACATCGTAGTGTGCGAAGAAGTTTGCTTCTTCAGAGATCGGGAATGCAAACGCAATACGCGGCATGAAGATCAATTGCGGTTCGTAATCTTTGAACGCTTTTGAACTCACTTGTGTCTGGCTTGGATCAACGAGGTATGGTGTGATACGACCGGTTGATGTAGCCTGGGCAATGATATTCGGGTCACCGATTTCATTTCCGTTTCCATCATACCAGGTGTTCTCATTGCGGTAACCTACTACTGCAGTTGGGTTGTAAGCATCGTTCACATATACTGTGTAGTCGCTGCCCATGTTGCCCGGGTGAGTAAAATTATCGGCCTCTTTAACTGATTTTGCTTCGTAAAACAGGTATTTGTCTTTCAACACAGGCTGGTTAGCATCGAAACGATCGATACGAATACCTACGTTAAACTTCAAATCTTTAAAGTCGAATTTATCCTGGATGTATCCGGCCATATAAATAGGACGGAACGCCGGGATTGAACGGGTGAAGTTTCCGTTACCATCTACTTCGGTGAAGAAATCATCGAATGATCCGTCGCCTTTAACACGCTTTCCGGTGTAATCGTAACCGAAATAGCTTACCATGTTGTTACCGTCGAGGAGTAAGTCATCGGCACTGAACATATCCAGTGTGTAGAAATCCGGAGAGTATGCATCAACGTCGAGCCAGTCTGTGCTGTTTGTAGCCATACCCAGTTTCTGACGCATCTGGATATCAAACCAACGCTGCTGTGATCCGTCATAATAACGGTCATACAGGAATGCATCATATGTACCGTAATCAACCATGATTGGGTTGGCAAGGTCCAGCTGAGTCAGGTGAAGGTTCGCAAGGTCATACATGCGATTCCACAATTGCAATGAATTCACGTTGTAGCCACGCTCTGTACGTTGTTCGAATTCGAAACCAACCTGGATCGCGTGATCCTTAATATCCGCTGAGAAGCTGGTGAACACCCGGAATTGTGTTTTGTCGTCGACTGCGTAACCGCCATACTGACGGCCTGTGTTGTACCAGAGTGAATAAACGTCTGTAGGACGGTATCCATTAGGAAGACCAAGGTTCGCAAGAATTACGTCCTGGTTACCCTGCATGGAATAATACTCGTCACCTGTTCCAGATACGCCATCAGGATCCGAGTACGAACCCAGATTTCCAAACACGTATGATGTATAGTTCGACATCAGTGGGTTTGGTGTAATCAGGTTACCATTTTCGTCCTGGTAGAATGGCTGGTAAGTAATTACTGAGTCAGCGTAAGCAGCCTGAACATATCCAAACAATGTATCGTTGTTATAAACTACGCTACCTGGCTGATATACGCGGGTCTTATACTGGTTGAATGTACCTACATGTCCGTAATCGAAATGACGTTCTTTGTGCGTGTCATCCTGGGTGATTTCCTTATAGGAAGTATAACCAACCTGTAACGTGTAGAATGCATTCTTAATATTTGAACTTGTTTTTTGTGCATCTGCACCCTGTGATCCGAAACGCTGGGTGATTCTTGCATACACACGCCATGTACCTGTATTGATCTGCGGGTTGTTCACTGAGTTGAACATGGCATAATCATACCGGTAATCGTGCTTGGTGCTGTAATCAATTGATCCACCGAGTGTGATGTTCAGGTTATCCGTTGGTTTGAAATCGATTTTTGCATTCAAACGCAACGCCTTTGTACCTACGTTCTGGCGGGCTTTGATCGTCTCGAAATCATTACTCGTTACAAACTCTGCATTACGTACAAAACCTGCACCGTTTGGAGCCGGACGAAGTGGATTTGCTTCGAGTTCTCTCAGCTTTTCGTCCTTTATCTTAACTGCACCAATTGCAGAAGGATCAGGGTCTTTTTCGAGAACACCTTCACCGGAGAGAATGAAACCAAGAATTGGACGGTCGCCGTTGACTGAATCTTTTTTCATCCAGATCGGGCCACCTACGCTGAAACCAACGAAGTTGTATCCATAATCATCAAGAAGTTCTGATGTGATGAGCTCCACTCCACCGAAGAACTGGCTTTGCGGTCCACGTGTTGTGATGTTGATTACACCACCGGTTGCATCACCGAACTGCGCGGGAACACCACCTGTGATCACACTCACCTGCTCGATTGACTGCTGCGGAAGGCTTGGTGAGCCAATAACGCGTTGACCATCGATGAAATAGGCTGTACCGTTATCGCGGCCGCCACGCATTTGAACCGCATCACCTTCATCTGCCTGGTAAACACCGGCAGTTGTAGATGCTACAGAGTTAATGTTTTTAGAAGGCATCGCGAGGAATTCCTCACGGGTAACCGTTCCACCCGATTTTGTATCCGGGTCGATCAGAGGTTCCTTGTAACTCACAATAACAACGTCCTTCAGCTGAACACTTGTCGGGTTCATTTCAATATTGCCGAGGTAAGTTGTTTTGTTTTCCGAAACCGTTACACCTGTGATTTCTGTAGTTTGATAGCCGGTGTATTGTGCCTTCACCACGTAAGTACCAGCAGCCAGTGGCTTGATGGTAAAGTTGCCGTCAAGATCTGTGGTTGTTCCACCGGCATTGACACCACCTTTGGACGTGGTTACAACAGCAAAAGGAATTCCTTCTTGTGTTGTTTTGTCAATGAGTTTCCCTTTGATATCACCACCACCTTGCGCATAAGCTACCAATGAGGCAGACAGAAGCAACGTAATTGCAACGTAAATTTTTCGCAGCATAATGATTCAGTTTCGTGTTAATAAATTGGTCGTGCAGTAAGAAGTCGGTAAATATAGAAAGTTTTGTTTTTGAACCGCAAATAAAGTATTAACAAATATTTACACTTTAAACGGTCTGAAAACTGTCAGAAAGACGGGCTCGTTTTTCTATACAACTTTCTAAAATACAGCAACTTACATTTTTCAACCCGCTTCCGAGGGGACGTTGGAGCGGAGCATGTAACAACACATCAGAAGTGCGTTACAACCCGGAAAAAAACTCCGGGATTTCCGGTTAAAAAAACCGGCGGCAGGTTCGGGATTTTAACCCGTTAAAGAACGATGATCGATGTAGCAAACTTAACCAACGGGGATGACACCACCAACTTTACAGGGGTCTAAATGCAGCTTAAGAAGGGGATTTTGGCAGGTGGTCGGTAATGGAAGATAAGTGGTTACTTCTTCCGTTTTTTAAACCAGCGCTTGAGGAAGAATTCGCGCTTGTGCTCGTTGTTGCGCTTCGCTTTCTTCTCATTTCGCTTCATTCGCTTACGCGTTTTCTTGGTATTTTTTTTATTGTACTCTTTCCGCGCTTTCGCATCACTCATTTCCTGCTTGCGCTTCTTCTTCCACTCGCGTTTCGCTTTGCGGCGTGCGGCTTTTCCTGTTTCGGTTTCTTCTTTCTTCTGGCCACCTTCTGTATTATTTCCGTCTTGAGAGAAAGCAGGGGTGAATCCAGCGAAACAGAGGATCAAAAGCAAAAAGAGTATTTTCTTCGCGATATTCATTTCAACAAACTTATAACGAAAACAATGCCGCAATCGTGCATTTCGTAGATTTGTTTTAACAAATGAAAAAATATTTTTTCGTTTTCAGTTTAATTGTGCTGTTTTCGGCTGCGTGCCGGAAAGAACAGCAAGGCGTTCCGTATGCGTACGTGAACCTGACCGTGTACGTGAATGATCCGCAGCACATTTCGCTCACCACCATCGGTGGATGGAAATATTTCAGCGGTGGATATGGCGGACTGATCATTTACCGGAAATCGCAATCGGAGTTTATGGTGTATGATCGTGCTTGCCCGGTAAATCCGGATGATGCCGGCGCGCGGATTGAAGTTGACCCGAGCAATATTATTCTCAAAGATGCTTCGTGTGAATCGCAATTCCTGATCAGCGACGGAAGCACAATTGGTGGGCCTGCGGTTGTTCCATTGCAGCGGTACACGGCGATATTCGACGGTACGGTTCTGCGGGTAAATAATTAAAGAGCGGGCTCTTCACCTCATTAACCTTTGTGATTAACGCCTGGCGGCAGCAAGGAATTTTATTTTTTATTTCCTTTCACTTCGTTCAAGGGACATGCGACTCCTCCGGAGTCGGGATTTTAGTTCGTCAGCGGACCATTTTTTTTACACCTTCTTTCGCTGCGCTCAAGTGATCCGCAAGCACACTCAATTCTTCAATAAAAAAACAGCCGCATCGTACGACGCGGCTGCTGTATTTTACCAGGCGAACCTGTTTAGTAACGATAGATCTCAGGCTTGAACGGACCAACAACATCTACACCGATGTACTCTGCCTGTTCTTTGCTCAGGATATCGAGCTCAACACCGATTTTCTCAAGGTGCAGCATGGCTACTTTCTCATCAAGATGCTTAGGCAGTGTGTACACTTTCTTCTCGTAAGAAGCGTAGTTTGCCCAAAGTTCGAGCTGTGCAATGGTCTGGTTTGTGAATGAATTTGACATCACAAAAGACGGGTGACCGGTTGCGCAACCGAGGTTTACCAAACGACCTTCAGCAAGTACAATAATGTCTTTGCCTTCGATGGTGTATTTGTCAACCTGTGGCTTGATCACGTCTTTGGAAGCACCGTAATTGTTATTCAGCCAGGCCATGTCGATCTCTGTATCGAAGTGACCAATGTTACACACGATAGCGTTATGCTTCATGGAGCGGAAGTGGCGCTCCACAACAATGTTCATGTTACCTGTTGCAGTAACAATGATGTCGGCGCGTTTCACTGCATCGTCCATCTTTTTCACTTCGTAACCGTCCATCGCAGCCTGCAATGCGCAGATCGGATCGATCTCTGTTACGATCACGCGAACTCCCTGGCTGCTGAGTGACTGTGCAGAGCCTTTGCCTACGTCGCCGTAACCGGCAACTACTGCAACTTTACCTGCAAGCATGATATCTGTTGCACGACGGATCGCGTCAACGAGTGACTCACGGCAACCGTATTTGTTATCGAACTTCGATTTTGTAACTGAGTCGTTGATGTTGATCGCAGGAACAAGAAGTGTTCCTTTCTGCATGCGCTCCTTCAGGCGGTGCACCCCGGTTGTTGTTTCTTCTGAAAGACCACGGATGTCTTTTGCAAGTTCCGGGTATTTGTCGAACACCAGGTTGGTCAGGTCACCGCCATCATCAAGGATCATGTTCAGTGCCTTTCCACCTTCGAACGCGAACAGTGTCTGTTCAATACACCAGTCGAATTCTTCGTTGTTCATGCCTTTCCAGGCATACACCGGAATTCCTACTGCTGCAATAGCTGCCGCTGCGTGATCCTGCGTTGAAAAAATATTGCATGAAGACCAGGTTACTTCTGCTCCGAGTTCAATGAGTGTTTCAATCAACACTGCAGTTTGAATAGTCATGTGCAGGCAACCCGCGATGCGCGCGCCTTTGAGCGGCTTGGAAGCACCGTATTCTTTACGGAGCGACATGAGTCCCGGCATTTCGACTTCAGCCAGTTTAATTTCTTTTCTGCCCCATTCGGCAAGAGAAATATCTTTAACCTTGTAACTTACTTTTGATTCCACAGCAGTCTTCGTCATTTGTTTAGAGTTAAAATCCGGCTGCAAAATTAACAGAATTCCTTCAATTGACCGAATGTTTGATTTTGATTCAAAATGCCAGTTATTGAGGAGATAAAAACCAAGAGCGGCCGGATTTTGTACTGGAACATCACCGAATCGCTGGATGAACTGGAACACAGCTGTGCCGAACAAGGCATTTCGGTGGACAACACGGCGCATCATGAAATGCGCAGAAAGCAATTGCTGGTTACACAATTACTGCACGCACTCATGCATCCTGATCTTCCGCTAACGTATAGTGCAACCGGAAAACCGATGCTCGACGAACGTACGCATGTGTCTATTTCGCACAGCGGAAAATACCTCGTGATGATGAGTGCGGATGAGCCTTGCGGCGTGGATATTGAAAAGATAACTCCGCAGGTTGAACGCATCCGTGCAAAATTTCTTTCCGATGCAGAACTGGAGCGGACCACCGAAGCATCGGAGCTTGAACTCATTCAATACTGGACTGCAAAGGAAGCGATGTTTAAAGTATACGGCAGCGATCACGTATTTCTGAGAAGTAATATTTTTGTCGGGCCTCCCACTACTGACCGGACCTCGGCGGTTCTGCAGGATGGCGATTTGGAAATAAAGCGTGATATCCGGTTTTATCGTATAGACAATATGATGCTTGCATGGACAGAATCTTACGATGAAACATAACCTGCTTGATTTTCTTTTAAAGCGCAAGCAGCAAGGTTTGAAAAGCCTCGCCGTTCTTGTTGATCCCGATAAAACCTCGCGCCTGGATGAATTGCTCCGTGAAAGCGTTGCATCTCCGCCCGATATTTTTTTACTCGGAAGCAGTTTCAAAGGCGATGAATCCATTGTGCAATGCATTGCAAAAATCCGTTCTGTTTCGAAAGTGCCCTGCGTATTGTTTCCCGGTAACATGAACCAGGTGGTGGCGGAAGCTGATGCGCTCTTATTGCTCTCGGTTATTTCTTCACGCAATCCTGATCTGCTGATCGGCAAACACGTGGAGGCGGCGTTGCGCATCCGTCAATCGGAACTGGAAGTTGTGCCAACGGGTTACCTGCTTGTCGAGAGCGGACGTCTTACTTCGGTGCAGTACATGAGCCAGTCGCTGCCGATTCCACGAAATAAACCGGAGCTGGCGGCTGCAACAGCTATGGCCGGGGAACAACTGGGAATGAAAGCCATTTACCTCGAGGCAGGCAGCGGTGCTGAACAAACGGTGCCTGCAGCGATGATTACGGCTGTACAGGCTTCCATTGACGGATTGGTGTTTACGGGTGGAGGTATCACCAAAACCGAAGAATTACTTGCGTGTTACCGCGCAGGTTCGGATATTGCCGTTGTCGGGAACATTCTTGAAGCAGAACCGGGCCTGCTGAAAAGTTTTGCCGCTGTACGAGACCAGTGTAACCCATGAAACTGATCGTCATTTCGAAAAGTAAAACCTCCACCGATGAATCGAAAGTCGTGACCGATCTTTTCGAATGCGGTCTTGAAACATTTCATTTGCGCAAGCCATCGATGAGTACAGGTGATATGCGCAAGATGATTGAAGAAATTCCAGCACATTTTCACGACCGCATCATCATTCACAGCCATCACAAGCTTGCTTCGGTGTATGATCTCCGTGGCATTCACCTGACCAATGTTCACCGGCATAAAAAATTCTCTACCTGGTTCCGCACTAAAATGCTGAAGATGTCGAACGACGATCTCATTGTTTCCACGTCGTTTCACAAACTGGCCCAGCTCTACACGAATAAAAAGGAATACAACTACATTTTCCTGGGAACCATGTTTGATCGTTTGTCGGGAGGTTTTCATGCCGGCTATAACGAACAGAGCGTGCGCACGGCCATTGAAAAATTCCCGGTACCGCTTGTAGCCCGCGGAGGACTGACCAATGCGCTGCTTCCACGGTGCAATGAGCTTGGATTTGCCGGCGCTGCATTGGCGAGTTGCCTCTGGGACCAATCTAAACCGGTTGAAGCCTGGTGCGAAACACTCCGGTTCTGTAAGGAACGAGAAATCCCATTGTCCTGAATATGTCTCTCAGCGAGTTCTTCCACCATGTTGAAGAGACTGTTGTGGCCACGGACCTGGTCACGTGGATCGCAACCGTTACGGCAGTTCTCTATGTTTTGCTGGCGCTCCGTGAAAATGTGTGGTGCTGGAGTTTTGGAATTGTCAGTTCTGCGCTCTCCATTGCTGTATATTATAAGGAAGACCTGCGCTATGAAGCGGTACTCAATTTTCTCTACGTTGTTCTTGGTGTGTATGGATGGGTGATGTGGAAAAGAGCATCGGGAAGACAGGAAGAGCGAAAAATTACCACGATCACGTTACGTTATTTTTTGATTCTCGTTCTGATCAGCGGCGCATCGGGAGTTATTCTCGGCATGATCTCGCATTACTACACACAAAGTTCGTTTGCATACGCCGATGCGTTGATCACTTCATTCAGTATCGTTGCTACATGGATGACGGCGAAAAAATTCGTTGAGAACTGGATCTTCTGGGTGGCGATCGACGGATTTGCCGCGGTGGTTTATTTCTTTAAGGGGCCATCGCTTTATCTTTTTGCATTGCTGTTTATTTTTTACACATTTATAGCCGCTGCGGGATATTTTGCATGGAAAAAGAAGCTGGTCCGATAAAACGTATTGCTGTAATTGGTGCGGAGAGTACAGGGAAAACCACCCTTGCACGTTCACTGGCCTTGCGATTTCAAACCGTTTGGGTACCCGAGAATGCGCGGGAGTACATGAACCTTCACTCGGGAAATTACCAGGTAAGTGACATTGAAAAAATTTCACGCGAGCAACTCCAGCAGGAAAACCGGCTGGTGAGTAGTGCCAATCAATTGCTATTTATCGACACGGAGATGATCATTTCGAAAGTCTGGTGCATTGATGTGTTCGGAAGTTGTCCGCCGTGGATTGAAGAAGCCATTTCCCAAAACAAATACGATTTATACCTGCTTACGGCCAATGATCTGCCGTGGGTTGCCGATCCTGTGCGTGTGAATGCGCAACGCCGCGATTATTTTTTCAACTGGTACAAACGGGAGCTGGAAGGTTATCAATTGCCTTACGAAGTAATTTCGGGGCGGTATGAAGCGCGATTGCTGAATGCGATCAATGCGATACGGAAGCATTTCGGGCATTTCGATTAAATAGACGCAAAGCCGCAAAGCGCGCAAAGAAAAAGCGCAAAGGGTATGTCATCGCGAGGCACGAAGCGATCTCATCCTTCAGTGAGGAGACTGCTTCGTGCCTCGCAGTGACCCGCACCGCGGCTTTGCGTCTATTCACATTTGTTTACCCGGAATTTCATACTTTTGCCACAATCCATAAGGGGTGCCCCGTTTTTTATGCGGGCTGAGATAATACCCTGCGGAGGCAATTTGTTCGCGTAGCAAATTGTTAACCGCACACCTGATCAGGTTCGTACCTGCGTAGGGAAACAGGCTTGCACAACACATATTCCCATTGGGGAATGGATGCAAGCCGCAAAGGAAAATGAAATGAACAAATTAATCCTGGGACTTGCAGCGGTGATACTACCGCTTTCTGCACTTGCCCAAACGAATGAAATCCGCGGACGTGTAACCGACTCGCTCGCGAACCCCGTTCCGTATGCCGTGGTTGTTATTGAAGGAACGTACATCAGCACGCAAACAGATGGTGACGGCGCTTTCCTGCTGCACTCCAAAAGTGATTCGGGCTGCTGCCTCATTGTGCACGCACTGGGCTACACCGATTTCCGGAAATGTTACGACAGTCCGCCACCGAATGTAAACGTGATTGTGAAACAATCGCCGTACATGAAAGACGAAGTTGTGGTTTCTGCGACACGCGTGGATAATAATTCCGGCGTGGCGTTTACGAACGTAAGTAAAGAGCAGATCAGCCAGGAAAATTTCGGTCAGGACCTTCCGTATGTGCTCAACAACCAGACTTCAGTTGTGACTACGTCTGATGCCGGAAACGGTTTTGGTTACACGGGCGTGCGCATCCGCGGATCGGATGCAACCCGGATCAATGTCACGATCAATGGAATTCCGGTGAACGATGCAGAATCGCAGGGCGCATTTTGGGTTGACATGCCGGATATTGTTTCCTCCACGGAAAACATCCAGATCCAGCGCGGCATTGGCACATCTACAAACGGTGCCGGTGCATTCGGTGGCTCGCTGAACCTGCAGACCGAACTCAACCGCAGAAATGCGTACAGCGATTTAACACTCTCCGGAGGTTCATTCAATTCGTGGAGAGCCACAGCGAAAGCCGGAACCGGAATCATCAACAAACGCTGGAGTTTTGATCTTCGTTTGTCGCAACTCGGTTCAGATGGATTCATTGATCGCGGCCGTTCCGATTTGCGTTCATGGTACCTCTCCGGCGGATATTACGGCGACAAACTTTCTGTGAAGGCCATCACATTTTCAGGAAGAGAAAGAACATATCAATGCTGGAATGGTGTTCCCGATGATTCGATCATGGCGGGGAATTACACCTATAACCCGGCAGGAATTTATTACGACTCCGCCGGCACGGAACTGTTTTACAAAGACCAGGTTGATGCATACGGACAGGATTATTACCAGTTGCATTTCATTCTTCAGGGCAATGAGAAATGGATGTTCAACTGGTCGCTGTTCGCCACACGCGGTAAAGGTTATTACGAAGAATACAAAGAAGACCAGAGCCTTTCCGATTATAACATCAACGATAACAGTTCGAATGTGAATGATCTCATCCGCAGAAGATGGCTCGACAACTGGTACTATGGAATTGTATATGCAGCGCATTACAACAGCGGGAAAAATATTTCCATGACCATCGGAGGTGCGTCTACGATTTTCGACGGAAAACATTTTGGCGAAGTGATCTGGGCTACAGGTTTGCCGGCCGGAGAAACACTGGGTGGACATTATTACGACGATGATGCACAGAAAACCGATCACAACATTTTCGTGAAAGTGAATTACGCGATCGGTGAAAAGATTCACGTGTTCGGTGATGTGCAGGCGCGCATGATCAACTATTCGTTTACCGGTCTTGATTCTACAGGTGCGCAGTTACCGCAGGATGCAGATTTTCTTTTCGTGAATCCGAAGGCAGGAATTATTGCACACGTGGCGAAGAACCAGACCGTGTATCTCTCATTCGGTGTGGGCAACAAAGAACCAAACCGCGATGACTTTACAAATTCATCGCCTGCGAGCCGCCCGTTGCACGAAACACTTTACGATGTGGAAGCCGGCTGGAAGTTCGGCAGCAATAAACTGGGCATGGAAGTGAACCTGTATTATATGTTGTACAAAAACCAGCTTGTGCTTACCGGTAAAGTGAACGACGTAGGCGCATACACGCGCGAGAATGTTGCAGAAAGTTACCGCCGCGGTATTGAGATCACAGTGGGATACAACATCTCCAAACAGTTTAACATTTCAGGAAATGCCACGCTGAGCCAGAACAAGATCGGTGAGTTCCACGAGTTCATGGACGATTACGACATCTTTATTCAACAGGAGAATGTTTTTTTGAATACGGACATTGCTTTTTCTCCGTCTGTTATTTCTGCCGGTGTGTTCACCTGGAACAACGGAAAAGGAATCAATGCATCGGTTATCGGAAAGTTTGTTGGGAAACAATTTCTCGATAATACATCATCATACACGCGCCAGATTGATCCGTATTTTACACTGGGACTGAACGCTTCGTGGACTGCGATCCGTCCGGGAACGAAAGAAAATCAGAAACTCTCCGAGCTGCGTTTTGGTGTGCAAGTGAGTAACCTGTTGAACACGATGTACTCGTCCAACGGATACACGTACGGGTATATTTACACGGGTATGCAGAGCCGGTACAATTATTATTATCCGCAAGCGGGGATTACCGTGATGGGGATGGTGAGTATGAAATTTGGGGGTGAGTAGGCAAGGATTTGAGTAGGCAAGTATCTGAGGAGGCAAGTAGGCAGTGTGGAAGCGGCTTACTTGCCTCCTTTTTGTGACTTGCCAACTCCCCTACTGATCACATTTACACGGAGGCGACATATAAATAGTCGTCTTCGGCAGCATCTGCCGGATCTTATCCTGCGTTTCTGCGTTGATGAGAATCACGCGGAGATCGAGCACCTGGAGTGTTTCTGAAAGTTCTTTTAATTCGTCCGGGAAGATCGAGAGGTTGTTGCTCCACAGATCGAGGTAGCGGAGTTTTTTCAGTTTCCCTATTTGCGGCGGAATGGACGTGAGTTCGTTCTGGTTGATGTCGAGGATCATCAGGTTGGAGAGATCGCCTATTTCGCGTGGAAGAAATTCGATACTGTTTTTCGAAAGGTGAAGTACCTGGAGGTTTTTGAAAAAGTTGATCGAATCAGGTACTTCGGTGATCTTGTTTTTTCCTAAGTCGAGATACTGGAGATTCGGAAACTTCCAGAGTTCAGCCGGGAATGACGTGAATTTCTGTTTACGCAAAGTGAGTTTCACCACTTTCTCCGGTTCTTTCAATGCCGACTGGAGATCGGTGTAACCCACCATCGTGTCCAGCGTCAGTGAATCGTACAAGGGAAGCAACGCAGCCTCCTGGGCAATCACATTCTGCCGCGCAGAAAAAATCAACACAACAAGAGCAACTATTTTTAATGCCTTATTCATTTACTTCTTTCTCCAGGATCTTTTGCACTGTTGTTTTATCTGCGGCCAGTTGTTGCTTCAGTTTATCGAGTCCATCGAATTTTTGTTCTCCCCTCACCCACTTTACAAACTGCACTTCGATGGTTTCCCCGTAAATATCAGCGTCGAAATCAAATATATTGACTTCTGCCGTACGATGGGTTCCATCAATCGTTGGCCGCACACCAATATTCATCATTCCTCCAAAACGTTTTCCTGCACTCATGACGTAAACTGCATACACTCCGTTGCCCGGAACCAGTTTATACGCATCGGTGCTGATGATATTGGCGGTAGGATAACCCAGCTTACGGCCCAGTTGCTGCCCTTTCACGACGGTCCCTTTCAACATATACCGGTATCCAAGCAAAAGGTTTGCCACGTCCACCGCACCGCTCCCTAAAGCCTGCCGGATGCGGGTAGAACTCACTTTTATATGATCGGCTTCCCAGGCCGGAATCTCTTCGACTTCAAAACCAAGGTTTGGCCCGGAAGCTTTGAGGTTTTCGAAACTTCCTTCCCGGTCTTTCCCGAAATGATGGTCGTACCCGATGACCAGCCGTTTTGTGGCCAGGCCTTTAACCAGGATGGACTCAATAAATTCCTGCGAACCGAGCATCGAAAATTCGCGCGTAAAAGGGTGAATAACGAGATGATCGACGCCCATTTTTTCCAGCAAAGCGATTTTCTCATCCAGGGTATTCAAAAGCAATTGCTCCGTATTGGGGAACAAAACCATGCGCGGATGCGGGAAGAAGGTGAGAATCACCGTTTCGCCTTTGATTTTTTCAGCGGTTTCGTGAAGCTGACGGATGATGCGCTGGTGGCCGAGGTGGACGCCGTCGAAGGTGCCGGTGGTGACTACTGCGGCCTTATCGGGGACGTACTCGCTGATGTGGTGGTAGACTTTCAAGGAGGCAAAGATAGGATTATCAGGAGGCAGGGAGATAGGTTCATCAGGAGGCAGGGAGACAGGTTAGCAGGAGGCAGGGAGACAGGTTATCAGGAGGCAGGGGAGCAGGATGGTCAGGAGGCAGGGCGGTTTCGTTCGTCGGTGAAAAATGGCCGTCTGGCGGAAGTGGACAAGTTCTGCTCAAATTATCAACAGAGGGGTGATTATTAGAACTAAAACTTCCTATTTTTGCACCGGTTTTTAACGACCTACAAGCTTAAATATGCAAAAAGGCAAAATTTCCCAGGTAATCGGCCCCGTTATTGACGTGAGCTTTACCGACCATTCGGGCAAACTTCCGAACATTCTCGACGCACTTGTTGTAAACAAACCAAACGGTCAGAAAGTGATCGTTGAGGTTCAACAGCACATTGGTGAAGACACCGTCCGTACCATTGCGATGGACTCTACTGATGGCTTGGCACGTGGAATGGAAGTTGTTTCCACAGGTTCACCTATCCGTATGCCTATCGGCGACAAAATCCGTGGACGACTGTTCAACGTTGTTGGCGAAGCAATCGACGGACTTGAAAGCGTGAGCAATGAAGGTGGATATGTCATTCACCGTCTGCCACCACGTTTCGAAGATCTTTCTACGGCTTCGGAAGTATTGTTCACCGGAATCAAAGTAATCGATCTGATCGAGCCTTATTCAAAAGGTGGTAAGATCGGTCTGTTCGGTGGTGCGGGTGTAGGCAAAACCGTATTGATCCAGGAGCTGATCAACAACATTGCAAAGGGATACGACGGTTATTCCGTATTCGCAGGTGTTGGTGAGCGTACGCGTGAAGGAAATGACCTTCTCCGCGAGATGATCGAATCGGGTATCGTTAAATACGGAGAAACATTTACGAAATCGCTTCACGAAGGTGGATGGGATCTCAGCAAAGTTGATCTGAATCAATTGAAGGACTCACAGGCAACATTCATCTTCGGACAGATGAACGAGCCTCCGGGAGCACGTGCACGTGTTGCATTGTCTGGTCTTACCCTCGCGGAATATTTCCGTGACGGAGATGCAGGCGCATCAGGTGGCGGAAAAGACATCCTGTTTTTCATCGACAATATCTTCCGTTTCACGCAGGCAGGTTCCGAAGTGTCAGCACTTCTTGGACGTATGCCATCTGCGGTAGGTTACCAGCCAACACTCGCTACTGAAATGGGTGTGATGCAGGAACGTATTACTTCTACCAAACGCGGATCAATCACATCTGTACAGGCGGTTTACGTACCTGCGGATGACTTGACTGACCCGGCACCGGCAACTACTTTCGCCCACCTTGATGCGACAACCGTATTGAGCCGTAAAATTGCCGAGCTTGGAATTTATCCTGCAGTAGATCCATTGGATTCTACATCACGGATTCTTACCGCTGCAGTTGTAGGCGAAGAGCACTACGGATGCGCACAGCGTGTGAAAATGATCCTTCAGCGTTACAAAGAATTGCAGGACATCATCGCGATCCTTGGTATGGACGAATTGTCTGAAGAAGATAAACTCGTTGTAAGCCGCGCGCGTCGCGTACAGCGTTTCCTGTCACAACCTTTCTTTGTAGCACAACAGTTCACCGGTCTTGAAGGTAAATTCGTTAGTATCGAAGATACCATCAAAGGATTCAACATGATCCTGAACGGTGAAGTGGATCAGTATCCGGAAGCTGCTTTCAACCTGGTTGGAACGATTGAGGATGCGATTGAAAAAGGCAAGAAGATTTTAGCAGAAGCGAAATAGTCGTCATCCTTCGACTCCGCTCAGGATGACAAGGTAAACGATAGACGATAGTTAAGAAAACTGAAATATGCACCTCGAAATAATCACACCGGATAAAAAGGTTTACAGCGGAGAAATTAAATCTGCTGTACTCCCTGGAGCGGAAGGCCGTTTTGGTGTCCTCAACAAACACGCTTCAATGATCTCTACTTTGAAAAAAGGAAAGATCAAGGTGATTGATTCACAGCAGCAGACACACTATTTTGAAATTAATGGTGGAGTTGCAGAAGTGCATGCGAATAATTTAACGGTGTTGGCGGAATAACCCTCATCATCCTCAGCCCGCTCTCTTTGCCGTCCCTCGACTGCGCTCGGGATGACAAAGAGTTTCAAAGACGAATAAAAAAACTCCCGGAAAATTTCCGGGAGTTTTTTTTTATTGCGGGGTTTATTCACTCGGAGAAAATTCGGTGCGTGGTGGTTCCGGTATGGGAGTGGTCGTGCAAGGCACGGGTAATCTTGTCACCCGCCAACGTTGCACACCGAAGCGAACAACCACACCGGTTTCTACCACAATGCCGTTGGCCGTGAATGAAACCGTGTTCAGCCATTTGAATGGCGTGCTTGTGTAACCGCCCTGAACTTCATAAACAGGTTCACTTCCGCTATCGATTGTAACCGCTGATCCAATTGCAATTTTGTGATTGAACCGCACCATTGCAGAAGGACGCACACATTGCACACCGCGCGAAACAGAAGCGCTTGCATCAAGCATCAAATCGAAATGCCGGTTCAGACCAACCAGTCCACCGGTTGCAGCCACATACGATTGCTCGGTTTGCAGGGAATAAATTTCAGTTGTTCCTGGCGATTCAAAACCGAAAACGAGTTTAGGCTGGAGAAGATTCAACACGGAAACTCCCGCATAAAATCCTTTCTCGTCGGTGACCATTACGCCCGCATCGAAGTTGAAACAACTGCGCGTGGATTTGCTGACATAGCTTTCAGGTGTTGCTTTCAGCAGCGTGTAATTCATCCACGATGCGCGCATGCCTGCGGCCAGTTTCCATGAACCGATATCCTGCTTCCAGGCGTATCGCGTGCTGTATGCACTCATCGAATAATCGGAACCTGATGAATACGAATACGTCAAATCCCATGCACCGTGCACCGCGTTGTCGCCGTCGTGACCTGCGGTGATGAATAACCCGAATTCGTCTGAATCAAGTCCAGCAAAAGCGCCGGTGGCAAGATATGCCGAGCCCTGGCAGTACGGACAAATAGCGGCTGGATTGTAAAAGCCGCGCTGGTTCAGCGGGACTTTGAACTGGTGAATTCCGCACGCCATTGCCGAAGCGAAGCAGAATATCCCCAGTATGGAGAAGATGTGTTTCATTGTGTTTTTACGTCTATAACCTCGCGCAATAAAAAGGATACATCGCTATCTTTATCGGCAATGAAATACGATGTAGCAATTATTGGTGGCGGTCCTGCGGGATCCTCTGCAGCGACTTACCTGCGTATGAAAGGTTACAGCGTTGTTGTTTTTGAAAAAGAAAAATTTCCGCGTGAACACGTGGGAGAATCGCTGATCCCGCATTGCTTTTATCACCTGCGCGATATGGGCGTGCTGAAGGACGTGGAGAAAATGGCCACGCGTAAACCGGGAATAAATTTTGTTGACAAAGACGGGAAACGTCAATCGGTGTGGTGCTTCGAACGTATCCTGAAAGACGGTGCCGGAAATATTTTTCACGTAGCGCGTGCAGCCTTTGATAAAGTATTGCTGGACCATTCGAAAAAACTCGGTGCAGAAGTTCTGGAAGAACACGCGGTGAAAGAGATCGATAAGAGCAACCCGGACGAAGTAAAAATTACCGTGACCGAAAAAAACGGAACGGATAAACTATTTTCTGCACGGTTTCTTATCGACGCGAGCGGACAAGGTTCTTTTCTTGCGAAAAAACTGAATGATAAAACACCGTATGAAGGTTTGAACCGCGTTGCGTTTTACCGGCGCTGGACCAACAACAAATACGACCAGTCGCTGAATGCCGGGTTGATCAAACTCATTTATCTCGGTGGCGACAAAAAAGGCTGGTTCTGGGTAATTCCGATCGGGAGAAATTACCTGAGCGTTGGTGTAAGCGTGAACAACGAATATGTGCGTGAACGAAAAAAAGAACTCACCGGCGACAACTGGGTGAATGATTTCTACATGCACGAACTCGCGGAAGCCGAATGCCTGAAAGAAATTTTAGGTGAATCCATTCCGGAACACGATGCGAAGACGATTGGCGATTACTCTTATTCAGTAAAACAAAAACACGGAGAAAACTGGGCCATGGTTGGCGATGCCGGTGCATTTCTTGATCCGATTTTTTCGAGCGGATTGTTTGCCGCGATGGAAACAGCCAAACGTGTGACGGATGCGGTTGACGTACAACTCCGCGAAGGACGTGAAGCCGGCCAGGCTGCGTTCACCAAAACATTCGTGGACATCAACGGTGGTTACAAACTCATCGAGAAATTTGTGCGTTTGTTTTACAATCCGGATGTCCTGAATTTTTCGCACGTTGGACCATCAGACGACACGGGTTTCACCAAATTCACGAACGCGTACAACATTCTTCACCATCTTCTCGCCGGAGATTTTTTCACGAACTACGAAAAATATTCGGAGTTCATCGATACGCTCCACGACGAGAAAAACTACAACAAGTTTCTGCATTACTCGCGGCACCGTGCGCAGAAATTTCCGGATGATGAATATTGCCGGTATACTTTCGAAGAGGTGTATGGGCATTTGCCGGAGGATGAGCATTTGCTGGAGGCGAACAGGAAGTAGTGATTACTTTTCGCCGCTGATTTCGCAGATTCCGCAGATTCTGTGCCCGTACAATTTCAAAATGATTAGATGAGCATTCAGTTTTCAAAGTGCATACCGGAGAAAAAGTAATTCTCACGCAGCCCAATTCTCCCTATCCAAACTCCTATACTGAATCGCTTCCGCCAAATGCACCGATTCAATTGTCGCGCTTCCATCCAGGTCCGCAATGGTGCGTGAAACTTTCAGAATGCGATCGTACGCACGCGCGGAAAGTCCGAGTTTTTCCATGGCGGTTTTGAGAATGGCCATTCCGGCTTCATCGATGCGGCAGATGTTGCGCAGCAAACCCGAATTCATTTGTGCATTGCAATGAACGCCTTCGAATTTCGCGAAACGGTTCAATTGAAAATCACGTGCACGCATCACACGTTCGCGGATGGCCGTGCTGTGCTCTGCGCGCGTTTTTTTCGTGAGCTCGCTGAAACTAACCGGCGTGACTTCGATATGAATATCGATGCGATCAAGCAACGGTCCGGAAATGCGGTTGAGGTATTTCTGCACGGTTCCCGGCGGACACACGCATTCTTTCTCCGGGTGATTGTAATACCCGCACGGACATGGATTCATCGAAGACACGAGCATAAATCCCGCAGGGTAATTCACGGAAAACTTTGCACGTGAAATGGTGACCACGCGATCTTCCAGTGGTTGGCGCATCACTTCGAGCACGGTGCGTTTGTATTCGGGAAGTTCATCGAGAAACAAAACGCCGTTGTGCGCGAGTGAAATTTCTCCGGGTTGCGGAACTCCGCCGCCGCCCACAAGCGCTACGTCGCTGATCGTATGATGCGGTGCGCGGAACGGACGCAGCGTGACGAGTCCTTTGTGCTTCCCGGTTTTTCCGGCGACCGAATGAATCTTTGTTGTTTCCAACGCTTCATGCATCGTCATGGGCGGAAGAATTCCCGGCAGTCTTCGCGCCAGCATCGTCTTGCCCGCTCCCGGCGGACCGATCATGAGAATATTATGTCCACCTGCGGCAGCAATCTCCAATGCGCGTTTGATATTTTCCTGTCCGCAGACATCTGCGAAATCATACTCTTCGTTTTCGGAACCGGCTTCGAGTAATCTCGGTTTGTAGCTCACCGGGAGGCTCACCGTTTCTCCACTGAGAAAGGAGATCACTTCCACGATGTGATTCATGGCGAATACTTCTACGCCTTCCACGACTGCAGCTTCTTCCGCATTCTCAGCCGGCACGATGATGCGTCCGAAACCAGAATCGCGGGCACGCACAGCCATGAGCAACGCACCTCGTACCGGACGAAGTGCACCGTCGAGCGCAAGCTCGCCCATGATGATACTGCTCTCGAGGAAATCACTTTTCAATTGATCCGAAGCAGAGAGCATCGCAATAGCAATCGGAAGATCGTACGCCGATCCTTCTTTGCGCACATCCGCAGGCGCGAGGTTGATCGTGATCTTTTTTCCGGGAATCCGGTAGCCGTTGTTGCGCATGGCCGCGTCAATCCGCTGCTGCGATTCTTTGATCGTACTGTCGGGCAATCCTACGATGTGAAAGTTGATTCCTGTGTCGATGTTCACTTCAATCGTAACCACCGTTGCTTCGATCCCGAAGACCGCGCATCCAAATGTTTTTACCAATGACATAAAATAAATTTTTCAAATTTTAAATTCTCCAGAATTCAGACAGCTATTTCTTCAAGACACTTAATTTAAATAACCACGGCGGCACGGCGCTTGGGATTTGATAACCATTGCCCACATCGACACGGCATTGGTAAATATCACTTCGTGATATTGGTGCACAAACACATTTGGGATAAGGCATTAAGTCGCGAAGCGATTTGCTCCGACGCTGTGCCGACGCAGGAAACAGATAAGTAATGCGCTGTGTCGCCGTGCCGCCGTGGTTGTTTTCTACAAACATATATCTCCCAAAAATCAAAAAGCTCAAATTCCGATATTCACAAATACATGACAAATGTATAAAGTTTTTGTTTATATCAAAAATGAGGTAAAAAGTTTTGGGTGCAGGTCGCAACCCGGTCACAGGAGCGGTACGGATTTTGTTATCTTTAGAATCGTCCAAAACACAACCACGAGATGAAAAAAATTTACACCGCATTTGCCGGGTTATTCATTTGTGCTGCTCTTACTGCTCAAACGCCCGCTACTCCACCAAGTAATTGCTATACCAAGTGGGAACAGAAATTTGAAGAGCGCGGAGCTGAAGACGTAAAAGATGGAATTCACGAAGACGTGATCATCACTGTTCGCACAGGAGCTGAGGCGCAATGCTGGACCGGCAAAGTGGAAGTGAAAGGTGGCGTGATTGTTTCGATGCAGCGCAAACTCCAGGATGGAACGTACGAAGACTACAAGCCTAAATTGAAATTTGATGTTCCGATGAAAGTGGTGAATGGAATTTCCATTTCATTGCTGGGAACAGACGATGAACTGATCAACGTGATTTTCCCGAAGACACTTAAGCCTAAGAAAGTCGGGTATTCGTCAGCGCCGGAACCACCGCAGGACTAGGAAGTGCAGGAAGCAGGAGTTTAGGAGGCAGGAGTTCAGGAAGCAGGAGTTCAGGGGAGCAGGGCCGTCGCGGGAGTGTGCTAATGATGTAAACGGTCGCTGCGCTGGAGTTGCCAGGAGATGTATTCAATTTTTCCTTTCACGGAGTGCAGTGTGTCTTCGTACGCTGAGAAGGAAGTGGAGTCTGCTTTTACAACAGCATTTTTATTTACAATAGCGATTTTCTTTCGTGATCCGTCGGGATACAGGAAATAGAACCGGCTGGCAACTGCTTCACGAACGGTGCGGAAATCTTCGTTGAGCAAAATCTGTCCTTCGCCGTTGAAACGGAAATACAATGTGTCGGCTGTGCTTCTCACCTGTGTTTTCGTGTTTTCATCGTTGGTGAACGTCGCCCGCACTTCACCCGTGTAACCCGCTTCGATCATGAACACATACACCGGTGGTCTGTACGGTTCGCGTTGGTTGAGATACCAGAGTAGCGGACCGAGTACGAAAACAACCTGGATCACCACTTCAAGTTCCCAGGCGAATTTGAAACGCGTCAATACGAATGAAACACCGAGAAAAATTGCGGCAACGATCAGCAGGAAATAATCCCAATCGGGGCGGGCGTGATCGCCGATGTAATTCCACGTAAAAATGAAAATGTAAATCGCCACGAGCAACCAAGCCACCAACGCCAACGGATACGCATACCACTTCATGTTGCAGGAGATTTCCGGAAAAGCCGGTACGGTTATTTCGCTTCTACCAGGTGAAATTCATAGAATTCCATGATCTGGTTGGCAAGCAATTTCTTGCAGGCTTCATCCACTTTCGTGTGCGCCACTTCTTTCGAAGGGGCTTCCACTTCCAGTGTGATGTGTTTACCGATGCGTACGTTGTCGATCTCGGGCAATCCAAGATTCTTCATGCTGCCGGTTACTGCTTTTCCTTGTGGGTCGAGAAGCGCTTTGAGCGGCATTACGTCGATTTCTGCTACAAATTTCATTGGTCTGATTTGATAATGTGCTGATTTGCTAATGTGCTAATATGCTCATGGAATCCGGTGCAAATTTAGCAAAGGTTTCGGGTTCCGGGCGCAGCGTTCCGGGTTTGTTCGTAAACCGCTCAGGCCTGTTGAGAACTCCTTTTTGTCAGCGCATAAATCACTGAAAGTGTGATGTAAGCAACGATAACCAGCGGCAACGCACCCAGTTTCAGCAGGGCAAAAAGTGTTGCCGCGATCAGCAGGAAAATGTACCGGATCTCATTGCCCTTCCATTTCAGCGATTTCACTTTGAACGAAAACATCGGAATGGGAGAGATCAGGAGTACCGACATGACCACTGAAACTGCTACCAGCGTAATCTGTGATCGCCAGAATGCGGCGACAGACGATTGCAGGTCAGACACCTTGTCCATAACTCTTGGCACATAATCCTGCAGCAGGTAAGTCTGACCGTTGTAGATGTAATCGTTGGATTGATTGAGCTGAAACAAAATGGGCAGACCGCAAATCAGCAGTGCATTCGCAAGAGTGGGCAGGCCAATGAACGAATCTGACTGCCGCGTGTCTACATTGAATTTGGCAAGGCGAAGTCCGGAAAACAGCGGGATGATGAATCCCACATAAGGAAGATAACTCTTCCAGTTGATCGCCAGGTGCCAGTCATAATCTACATCTGCCGCAAACCGGATCATCTGAAACATCACCATTCCCGGAACTACACCAAACGTAACCATGTCGGCCAGTGAATCGAGTTCTTTTCCCATGGGCGAACCTTGTTTCAATCCGCGTGCTGCGAAACCGTCGAGGAAATCAAACACGCAGGCGATCATTACGAGATAGACCGCGATGGCGATGTTGCCGTCGATGACGTTGAGTATCGCGATGCAACCGCAGAGGAGATTGCCTAGTGAGAGTAAGTTAGGTACTGAGAAGATCTTCATGGGTTAAAAAGTGTCAGTATCAGTATCAGCATCAGTCCGGTTGCGGTGTATGAGCCGGTTTGTTTTTGGAAGAAGATGAGCGACGGGCAATGTTGTTTACGATTGAAAGTATAACGTAGAGTACGATGATCAACGGAAGCGCGATGTACTGCAACAACACAACCATGATCAGGCTCATGCCGAGAAATGAATAACGGATCTCATTGCCTTTCCATGCGAAGGATTTGAACTTGAGTGCGAAGAGTGGAATTTCTGCGATCAGGAGATAGCACATGACCAGCGTAATTGACCACAGCACGGTATCGTTCATGAGGAAGCGCAGATAGGGTTCCGTTGTTTCAGGACAAGCGCAATGCCAGTCCGACATAAACCTGCTGATCTTCTCAATGCCCAGTATCAAAGGCAGCGAACAGATCAGGATAGCATTCGCAGGCGTCGGAACACCGACGAATGATTCCGATTGTCGGGTATCCACGTTAAACTTCGCCAACCTCAACGCTGAAAACAAAGTGATGAGGAATGCGAAGAAATGCGCGCCGCTTTTTCCCGCCGGAAAACCGTACTCCTGGGAAACGTCCAGGTTAAAGGAAATCTGGAGCAGCTGAAACATCACCACGCCCGGCACCACGCCAAAAGTCACCATGTCTGCCAACGAATCCAGTTCTTTTCCAATTGGAGAAAACTGTTTGAGCGCGCGTGCAACGAATCCATCCAGGAAATCAAGTACAGCAGCAATGCCCACGAGGTACGCCGTCCACACGAGATTGCCCTCAAGTGCAAATACGATCGCGAGACAACCGCAGGATAAGTTTCCTAAAGTGAGAAGATTGGGAATCGAGAACAACTTCATCTGACGAAGGTAGGAAATTCAGTGCGCAGTAGGTCAGTACGCAGTGCGCAGTCGCACTTACTGCGCACTGACCTACTGCGCACTGCGTACTGATTAGTATATTTACGGAAATGGGCTTCAACTCCCTCCACTTCGTTTTCTTCCTGCCAATCGTATTTACGCTGCACTGGATACTGCCGCATAAATGGAGATGGCTGTTCCTGCTTTTTGCCAGCTACTATTTTTACATGAGCTGGGATCCGTGGTTCGGGATTCTGCTGCTCGGAACTACGGTCATCGACTGGTGGGCCGCTCTGCAAATCGAAAAAGCAACAGCGCAGGCAAAGAAAAAAGCGTTTCTCCTGCTGAGTTTGTTCAGCAATCTCGGTTGTCTCGCCGCATTCAAATACAGCGCGTTTTTTTACAACACGTTTGAATGGACGACATCAAAAATTTCAGGCGACGAACCGCATTTTATCCAGGCGATTCTCATTCCGGTGGGTTTGTCGTTCTACGTTTTTCACTCGCTGAGTTATACCATCGATGTGTACCGTGGAAAAATTGCGGCGGAAAAACATCTCGGAATTTTCGCGCTGTTCGTTTCGTTCTTTCCGCAGCTCGTGGCCGGACCGATCGCGCGTTTCGGTGATCTCGGTGTGCAGTTTCATTCGCAGAAATTCCTGAAAAGCGAAATGCTTATTACCGGTGCGCGTCTCGCACTCTGGGGCTATTTCAAAAAAATTGCCATTGCCGATCGTCTTGCCGATTATGTGAATCCGTTTTTCGAACACCCGGATAAATACGATGGGCTCACGCTTTTACTTGCCGGATTTTTCTTCGTCGTGCAGGTTTATTGCGATTTCTCCGGCTACTCGGATATCGCCACGGGAATCGCACGCATGTTTGGTTATGAACTCAAACTCAACTGGAGAAGACCTCTGCTTTCAAAATCGCTGCAGGAATTCTGGTCGCGTAACCACATCAGCATGACGAGCTGGTTCCGCGATTACCTCTACGTTTCGCTGGGTGGAAGTCGTGTTTCTTATCCGCGCTGGCTGCTGAATTTGTTTCTCGTATTTCTCATCAGCGGTTTGTGGCACGGAGCCAGCTGGACGTTTGTGGTCTGGGGCGCGATGCACGGCATCGTCTACATCCTGGAAATTCTCCTGAAAGGAAAAATAAGAATTCGATTCCTCGGATGGCCATACCTGATTTTGTTTCACACCATTTCACTCATTGCATTCCGCGCGAATTCCTTTCACGATCTGAAAATATTTTATGGCAAAATTTTCAGATTCGACTGGAGTTTGTCCCGCACGTACATGGAAATGCGCACGCTCCATGACCTCCTCCCGCTCCTGCTCGCCCTGTGCGGAATCATTTTCCTTTTCCTGAAAGAGCTCAGCGAAGAACATGCCTGGTTCACTAAGCTGCCGAAGTTTGAAAATATCTGGCGACCGGTTTTTTACACCCTGCTTTTCGTTGCTCTTTTCGCGATCGGACAATTCAGTGCAAACGAATTCATATACTTTCAGTTCTGATGAAACGCGCTCTTCTCTACGTCTTCCTTGCCATCGTATTGCTTTATGCAGTCCGCGCATTGCTCTATGAAGGATTGCACCGGACCAAAAGCGGAGAGTTTGCCAAGCTGCGTACCGTCTTCGAAGAAAAAAATAATTTCGACGTCATCATCATTGGCTCATCGCGTGCAGAATGCCAGTTTTACAATCCGATCATCGACTCCGTAACCGGGTTGTCTTCGTACAATCTTGGCATGACCGGCGCCACCATGCCGCTGATCGCTGCAACACTCGAAGCGTATCTCGAAAACAGTGAGCCGCCAAAATACGTTGTTCTGAATATCGATCTGCACTCGCTCAGCGACAATACGGATACCGTTTACTTGTTTCCGCGTTACTTCGCGTTTCTTGACAATGAAAAACTCTACGAAGGATTAGTTGCACGCGACAAACGTTTCCTGTATTTCAAGTGGTTGCCATTTTACAGCATGCCGTATTATTCGAATCGTTACCTCAGCAATTCTGTACGCGGTTGGTTGAATCAACCCACAAAATACGATGCCGATTACGAGCAGGGATTTGCTCCATCGATACGCGACACTTCGTGGGGCGATATGGATACGGCAACATTGATTGTAGCCAATCCAGACATTCCACCGGCGATCTGGGAAAGCACGGATCAGATCCGCGAGGTGTGCAAAGCAAACAACTGCACACTCATTCTCGTGGTGAGTCCATTGTTCCACCGCAAAGAAGCGTGCATCCCGAACTACCGGGAATCTTTCGATGCATTTAAATTTTACGCCGCAAGACACCAGTTGCCGTTCATCGATTTTGGTCACGACAGCATCCGTTTTGATAAAAACATGTACGCCGATCCTGCTCACCTGGGAAAAGAGGGCGCAAAACAGTTTACCCGGAAATTTTCGGCGGCTTTGATGCAATATATCCGCCAATAACCCGTTTTGGAGGGGTCAATACAAAATCGTAACTTTATCAAGTTGACTATGAAGAAACTGGCCCTGATTTTCCTGCTGACGGCAAGCACAGGAATTTTCGAACTAAATGCACAAATCCGTAAGTACAGTAACGAATTCCTCGCTATTGGTGTGGGCGGACGCGCGTTTGGCATGTCCGGCGCAACCGTTGCAGGCGTAAACGATGTTACATCCGGTTACTGGAACCCGGCAGGACTGATGGGAATCAAAAATGATTTTCAAACCGGTTTAATGCACGCCGAATATTTTGCTTCCATTGCCAAATACGATTACGGTGCAGTGGCCGGAAGGATCGACAGCAGTTCCGCATTTGGAATCAGCGTGATCCGTTTTGCTGTTGACGATATTGCAAATACAACGCAACTGATTGATGCCGGTGGAAATGTCGATTACGACCGCATCACTACATTCTCCGCACAGGATTACGCGTTCATTTTCTCATACGCACGCTCAATGCCCATCGTCGGGTTGAGTGTTGGCGGTAATTTCAAAATCATCCGTCGCAAAGTGGGCGATTTCGCCGGTGCCTGGGGATTTGGAATTGATGCCGGCGCACAATACCGTTTGGGACAATGGCAGTTCGGTGCGGTTCTCCGGGATGCAACGTCAACGTTCAATGCGTGGAGTTACACGCTTTCGCAGGAAATGATTGATGCGTTCACGCAAACCGGCAACGAGATTCCTAAAAATTCATTGGAACTCACCATGCCGCGATTGATCATCGGTGTGAGCAGGACCTGGACATTTGGTAAAAAAGAACAGTTCACTGCAGGTGGAGAATTTGATCTCGTGAATACATTCGACGGTGAACGAAACGTAATTCTTCGCACCGGCCTCTGGAGCATGGAACCGGTTGTTGGTTTTGAAGGCGGTTTTAAAAACATCGTTTTCCTGCGTGCCGGAATCGGAAATATCCAGAAAGCGATGGACGTACTCGGAGAACGTGTAACAACCTTCCAGCCGAATTTTGGAATAGGAATTAAAATCAAGTCGGTGTCGATTGACTATGCACTCACAGATATTGGTGACCAGTCAGTAGCATTGTACTCGAATGTATTTTCGCTGAGACTCGATCTCGATAGAAAGAAATAACCCCCGGATTGGCTGACCCGCAGTCCGTATTGAAAACGCATGAAACAGCTTTACGCGCTGATCATTTCATTACTGACTGTTGTTCCTGCACTTGCGCAAACGCATGGGAACGAATGGATCGATTATTCCCAAAAATACATTAAAATCAAAATCTGGAGCGATGGAATTTACCGCCTCGACTCTACCACGCTGGCCAACGCGATCGCTCCAACGGGCACTTCGCTGGCTTCCATTGATCCGCGCAACTTCCAGTTGTTTCACAACGGGCAGGAAGAATACATCTGGATCGAAGGTGAAAGTGATTTCACATTCAACGGCGGCGATTACATCGAATTCATCGGAAGAAAAAATATCGGTGAAATGGACGCAGAACTGTACGGTACTGCGGACAGCGTATTGAATCCGTATTTCAGTTTATACAGTGATACGTCTGCGTATTTTCTCACCTGGAACAGCAGCACAACCAACAGGCGTTTCAATAATCCGCAGGATATAAACTTCGGCAGTTATTCGCTATCCAATTGGTTCACCAATGAAGAACGTTTCGTTGGAAACACGACATTTTTTCCCGGCGTACAGGACAATCAAGGCATTACCGATCCGGAATACCTGAACTCCGAGGGATTTTATTTCTACGACGCCGGGTATGGTTCACCGCAAACGTTCAACCTCAATTCGCAGTTTGCAGATCCTGCGGGACCGCCCGCAATTATCCGCATGCGCATTGGTACGCACTCGAACGATTACAACACGCCCAGCGATAACGATGTGCGCATACAGTATCTCTCCACTACATTCGACAGTATTTACGATGGATACGGCGTGGGAACTTATACAGATACAGTTCCATCGGCTTCACTGAATCCGGCCACAACAGCGTTCACCATTCAAAACGTAAACCTGTTCGGATCGGTGTCTTCCGGAAGAATTTCAGTGGCGTGGATCAATATGAAATACCCGCACACGTTCGACATGGAAAACCGAACGTTGTTCAATGGATTTCTTCCCGACCATACTTCGCAATCGAAATCGCATTTGCAATTGACCAACGTTGCAGGTTCAGGAACCGTTCGTTATTACGATCTCTACAACCACGATCGTATTGATGGTGTGTTCAACGGATCGTCCTGGGAATTTCTCGTGAACAACGGAAACGGTACGGAAAAACCTTTCGTAGTTGCTGCTGAATCTGCCGCACAGCCAGTCACTGCAATTGCTGCAGTAAATGGAAACGGAACGTTCACAGACTTTGCGTTGATGTCCGGCGATTCGGCTTTCGTGATTGTCAGTTGTCCAAAGTTGTGGAGCGTAGCAACGGATTATGCAGCGTATCGTTCTTCTCCTGCAGGAGGAAGCCGTGATGTGGTACTCGCAAACATCTGGGAGCTCTACGATCAGTTTGCGTGGGGAATCACCTACAATCCGCTCGCGATCCGTCACCTCTGCTCCTACCTCATCGACACATTTCCGACTGCACCGAAACATTTACTCCTGCTCGGAAAATCCATCGAAGGATCAAATTGCCGGTACGGTTACAGCGCATTGAACCTTGTGCCCACTTTTGGTTATCCACCTTCGGATAACCTGATCACCGCACAACTGAACACCACCGGGTGGGGACCTTCCATTGCTACGGGACGTATTGCAGCGAAAGACAGCATCGAAGCACGCTGGTATCTCGATAAAGTGATCGAGTACGAAAACAATCCGCCTGCAGAATGGATGAAACACGTCCTGCACTTTGGAGGAGGAACCAGCGCTGCCGAACAATCTTCTTTTGCATCGTACCTCAATGGCTATACCATCACGATTGAGGACACCTCGTTTGGCGGCACCGTGGATTCGTATTTCAAAACCAGCGCTACACCCATCCAGATCAATCAGAGTGATACACTCCGTGAGCGTATCGAAGAAGGTGTTTCGATCATGACGTTTTTCGGTCACGCATCCGGAACAGGATTTGATCAGAGCATTGATGATCCGGCGAATTACAACAACTACGACCGGTATCCGCTCCTCATTGCGAATTCCTGTTACGCCGGAGACATTCACACCACCGGAATCAGTTCGAGCGAAGCGTTTACATTGCTTGATGGAAAAGGAACGATTGGCTACATCGCATCGGTGAGCGTAGGACTGGCGCCGTATCTCAACGTGTATTCATCGGCACTGTACGAAGCCATTGCAGATACGTTGTACGGAAAAAGTATTGGTGAATGTATGCAGTACGCCATCATCCGGTCGCAGCAAAGCGCAACATTCCTCCCAATGAAAACCACAGCGTTGGAAATGACCTTGCAGGGTGACCCGGCTGTTGTGATCAATTCGTTTGATCGCCCGGATTATGTGATTACGACACCGGATATTTTCTTCGACGCAACGACATACCCCGACAGCATTATCGTTTCTGCGGTGATGACAAATGTCGGCAAGGCCATCAGCGACACGATGATTGTACAGATCGTGCGCACATTCCCGAATAACGACACGACGGTTTATTACCTCCAGGTGCCCACGCCCAAGTTCAAAGACACCCTTGAACTGATCATCCCAACGGAAGTTCAGCGTGCGGTAGGCATCAACAAATTCAAAGTTTCGCTGGATTGGTTCGGGCAAATTATCGAACTTGATGAATTGAACAACAGCAATTCACCGGACGCAGAATTACTGATCCACGGAAGCGCTGTTGTTCCGGTGTATCCATACAACTTTGCCGTGATTCCAACCGATACGGTCACACTGAAAGCATCGACCGTAAATCCGGTTGAGCCGTTCCGTTCGTGGCGGTTTGAAATTGACACCACCGATCTGTTCAATTCACCATTCAAGATTTCTGTGCAACAGTTTGATTCCGGTGGAGTGATCACCTGGCATCCGCCGTTGAATTTTACCGACAGCACAGTTTACTTCTGGCGAGTAAGCCCGGATTCGCTCGTAGCCGGAGATTTTTTCCTCTGGCAGATGCATTCGTTCCAGTACATCGTTGGACAAACCGGTTGGGGACAGGATCACATTTTCCAATTCACCAATGATGGCTACCAGTTTGTACGACTGAATCGTCCGCAACGGAATTTTGAATTTGTGAATGACGTTAAAACACTTTCGGTAAAAGATGGTGTTTACGGCCCGACCGTTGTGTGGAATGAAGTCTGGTACAAACTGAACGGTGCAACACAACATATTTTTTCATGCACGCCTGCGTTCGGTCAAAGCGGTGTAAGCATCGCGGTGATCAATCCGAATACAGGAATTCCATCGTCGCATCACGACACGTTGATTGGCCAGTATGCAAACGGAGTTGTGAACTGCGTGGGTAGTAACCAGGTTTTGTATGCGTTTGACTTTTTTGATATTGATCAAACAAACCGCGACTTCATTGACAATTTCATTGACAGCATTCCAAACGGTTATTACGTACTCGTATACAGCCAGAATCACCACAACAATCTGGTGTACGATCCGAATCTTCAAAACTCCCTGCAAAGCATTGGAAGTTCTGTTGTAGCAGGTGCGGCAATTCCGGATACACTTCCATGGATTGTTTGGGGACAAAAAGGTGCAGCACCAGGAACCGCACAGGAGGTCGTTGGCACAGTTGCATCGCAGTACATCTACCTCAACGATACTTTCCAGACGAACTGGTACACCGGGTATATTGCTTCACCGGTGATTGGCCCTGCACAAGCATGGGGTTCGTTGCACTGGAAACAGCACGAAGTAGAAACGCCGGATTACGATAGCGTGTATCTTGAGGTGATCGGAATCCGGATGGATGGTACTACACAATCGTTATTTACAATGCCGGAGGATTCCACGGACCGCTACAATCTCGGACTCGCAGTAAATGCGACCATGTTCCCGTACATCCGTTTGATTGCGCACATGAAAGACGATACGTCGCGCACACCACCGCAGCTCGATCGCTGGCACGTGTTGTTTACACCGTGGCCGGATGCTGCTGTGAATCCGCAACGCGCGTACAGTTTTTACAACGACTCGTTGCAGGAAGGCGACAGCGCCATATTTATTGTCGGCGTTGAAAATCTTACACCGTGGGCGTTCACCGACAGCATGCTGGTGAAGTACTGGATCATCGACAACAACCGCGTGCGTCACGATTTTCCAACCGTGCTCCGTCCACCTTCGTTCATCGGGAATACCTGGTACCCGCAGCGTATTGCGGTGAACACAACAGGCTTTGCCGGCGCGAATGAACTGTGGGTGGAAATCAATCCGCTGGGCGATACGAACACGCAACCGGAGTACGTTCATTTCAACAACGTGATCATGACGCCGTTTGCGGTGGGCACAGACCGGATCAATCCGCTCATGGACGTAACGTTCGATGGTGTACACATTCTCGACGGCGATATTATTTCCGGAAAACCAACCGTCCTGATTTCGTTGAAAGACGAAAATCAATTCCTCGCGCTGAACGATACATCCGATTTCAAAGTTTTCCTCCGCACACCTTCACAACCCGTTCCGCAATTGATTCCGTGGAGCAATGAAATGCTCTTCACTCCTGCCGTTCTTCCTGATAACAGCGCCAAAATTCTTTTCACCCCGCAACTGGCAGAAGATGGAATTTACGAACTCATCGTGCAGGCGAAAGACCGTTCCGACAATGAAAGCGGAATGATCGATTTCACCATCACGTTTGAAGTGATCAACAAATCGACGATCACGAACGTGCTGAATTACCCGAACCCGTTTTCAACGTCGACGCAGTTTGTGTTTACACTCACCGGGAATGAAGTGCCTGATCTCTTCACGATCCAGATCATGACGATCACCGGAAAAGTTGTGCGTGAAATCACAAAGGAGGAACTGGGTAATATTCACATCGGGCGCAACGTAACTGAGTATCGCTGGGATGGCATGGATGAATTCGGTGATCCGTTAGCGAATGGTGTTTACCTGTACCGCGTGATTACGCGTTTGAATGGAGATGTTATCGAGCAGCGAGAGAGCGGAGCGGATCCGTACATTATCAATGGTTGGGGCAAGATGTACCTGATGAGGTGATTTTGATTAATCCCCAGCAATCCAATTGTGTTTCTTGTTGCGCCTTCGGCGCCCTGCCACAGATTCGCAGATTGCGCAGATTAAATAATTATTTCCTACTATTTAATTCAATTTTAAAAATCTGCGCAATCTGCGAATCTGTGGCAGGAGGCCGAAGGCCTTAAAAGCAATACAAAAAAATTAAATTGGTAATTAAACCCTGACGAACCGATGGTGTCAAAGATTTACATACCATTAAACCAATGTACATGAGAACTTCCCGGATCATCTTTTTTCTGCTCTTTCTCCTTGGAGTTGGTGCATATACCGAAGCACAGGCGCAACGCGGACCACGCCAGCACAGGCGTCCTGCGGTACGTCGCGCCGAAAAACTTCACGCCAAACGCGTCATCCGCAGAACGGCCATTGTGATCCGTCACGCGCATAACCTCGTTAAGGAAAACAAGAATTACACGGGCGATCTCGCGAAATCGATTGCGCACCAGAAATATGCACGCCGTTTGTATTTCGAAGGAAAATACCTGCGCGCGATGCATCAATCGCGCCGCGCACGTCAGTTGGCCATCCTTTCCATCCAGGCGAATAAAGGAACCGAACCCGCAGGTGCAGCCAATGAAAAAGAAGACGATGACCTGATGAACGCTGAACCGGTTACGGATGCCGAGCTCGACAAAGAACTCGATGAAAACTCTCCGGGCTATTCAACAAAGGATGAAGATTTTGTGAACGCGGCGTTATCGGAGATTGACTTGAGCGATATGGAGTAGCGCCTTTGGCGCAGTTCGGAGACGAGAGATGGGAGGCGTAACTTGTAGCCTTCGGAGAAAAGTATTCTATATAAATGTTAAACAGAAAACTTTTCTTCGAAGCACCTGGGTTTAGCCTATCGACTCCCGTCTCTCGTCTCCCGACTAACCTTATCTTTGCGTCCATGCGGAAACGCCTGTTTCTTTATGCGCTCATCAGTGGATTGATTTTTTTCCTGGCCTGGCCCGTGAAAGGGTTTCCATTCCTGCTCTTCGTGGCCTTCGTTCCCCTTCTGCTGATCCAGCACGAAATCAGTACCGACAACCGGCTCCGTGCACGGCATTTGTTTTTTTACTCGTACATCGCTTTCCTGCTTTGGAATATTGGCGCCACGTGGTGGGTTGCTTGTATTCATACCGGTCAGGGCGCGGCTTACGGAGCATTTTTGGCTAACTCGCTGCTGATGGCTTTCGTGTTTCTTCTTTTTCACAAAGTGAAACGCGCGCTTCCCGAACGGTACGGAACCTTTGCCATCATTCCACTCTGGATCGCATTCGAATACCTGCATCTCGACTGGGATCTCACGTGGCCGTGGCTTACGCTCGGAAATGGATTCGCATCGTGGAATGAAACTGTGCAGTGGTACGAATACACCGGCGTGTTTGGCGGAAGTTTCTGGATCCTGCTCGTGAACGTTTTGGTGTTTGATCTGTATATATACAGGAACACACTGTTGCGGCCTGTGAAACGAAGAACAATTCATCTTGTATCGGCCAGCCTGATCGTGATCATTCCTGTTGTGTTGTCGTTGCTGATGTACACCTCCATCGATCCGCGCGAAGGTGAACGTACCACCGATGTAGTCGTTGTACAACCAAGCATTGATCCGTACAAAAAGTTCGGTACCGATTATTTAAAACATCTCGACAAGATCCTTCGCCTCGCCGAAGCGAACATGGACACTACAGTGGATTACATGCTCGCACCGGAAACAGCGCTGACCGAAAATTTCTGGGAGAATGAAATAGAATATTCGTCAAGCATCGGTTTGTTGTATAAATATCGTTCGCGTTACCCGAACCTCGCCATTGTTACCGGTGCTGCTACCGGGCGTTATTTCATGCAGGAAGAAATGCCTACGGTAACCGCACGGAGGTTTACGCAACAGCCCGGGTGGTATGATAATTACAATACAGCATTGCAGATTGACTCTACGCACACACTTTCTATTTATCACAAATCGAAACTTGTACCGGGCAGCGAAAAACTTCCGTTCCCCGCCTTGTTTGGTCACCTCGATAATTTCGCACTCGATCTCGGCGGAACCAAAGGCAGTCTCGGTGTGCAGGATGAACGGACCGTATTTTTTCATCCCGCAAAAAAAACAGGAATCGCACCGGTGATCTGCTACGAATCCATTTACGGCGAGTACGTGGGTGAGTACATCCGCAACGGCGCTGATTTTATTTTCATCATGACCAACGACGGCTGGTGGGATGATACTCCGGGTTATCACCAGCATCTTGCGTACGGCACATTGCGCGCGATTGAAACGCGAAAAAGTATTGCCCGTTCTGCCAATACGGGAACATCCTGTTTCATCAATATGCGCGGAGATATTGAACAACCACAGGACTGGTACGAAGAAACATCCATCCGTCAGAAAATCGTTTCACGGGCCGGGCTGACCTTCTACACCAAACACGGCGATTATATTGCGGTGGCCATGCTTTGGCTCTCGTGGGCGGCAGTAGCCTGGTTTTTTGTGAACCTCGTGATGCGTTCCGTCCGTAAAAGGAGAAACCGCCAGACCGCGAATAGTGTCTGAGTCTAAGGTCAGCCGCAGATTGCGCAGATGTGAAACCGGTAAAAATTTTGGTGAATGCGATATAGAAATTAAGCCGCGAATTACACGAAATTACGCTAATTGTGTATTCGTGTAATTCGCGGCTCAATGAACCGAGGCATTACCAAAAAAAATTAAGAATTGGAGCAAATGTAGAATCTGCGGCATCTGCGATCCCGAATGCTTTCGGGACTGCGGCAAAAAATATAACACGGTAATTATGAAATCTGCACGAAATTTGCATCCTAAGTAAAAAGATTCTTACCCCATGAGAGTACTGTTTTTACTTCTGTTTTCGTCATTGCCCTTGTTCGTGTTTGCCCAAACCGGGAATCTCGTGCACAATCCCGGATTTGAGTCGGCGCAGGAACCGGCAATTTCCACCTGGCTGAAAGAAAATCCGGTGGGAACGAAACTTGTTGACGGGTGGCATACGCCTACCCTGGCCACTCCCGATTATTACAACTCCGACAAATCGCTCTGCGATGGATTTCCCGTTGCAATTGCGCGTACGGGGACAGGACGTGGTGCCATCATTTGCGGAATGCAAAGCCAGCTGCCGGGTGTACGCAACTACAAAGAATACCTGCAAGGCGATCTGAAATCTCCGCTCGTGGCCGGTAAAGAATATGCTGTGAGTTTTTACGTAACGCTGGATTGTTCTTCACCACAAACGTCTACCGGGATCGGCGCGTATTTTTCCAATGAGCGCATACAGGTTCAATCCAAAGAAAGACTGAACGTGCAGCCGCAGGTAATTTCCTACGAGAAAATAACTTATCCCGACGGATGGACATTGATCAGCGGAACTTTCGTGGCGAAAGGCGGAGAAAAATACATGACGATCGGAAGTTATTCCGACACAGCCGTGGTGTCGCTCGGAGGAGAACCTGCAACGTATATTTCTTCACCGCACATTGGCATGCACGTTTATTTTTACATCGATGATGTTTGTGTTTCGCCGGTAGAAGAGAAAGCCTGCATATGCAAACAAACATCTGCGCAAAAGGGTGATGGCGAATATTATCTTTTTCTGCTCGATGCGTCGAACTCCATGAATGAATCGGGCAAGCTCGACCTGATGAAAGAACAGATCACGAAATTCGCCGACAGCATTGACGAGAAAAATCAGATTGCCATCATGATCTTTAACGATGAACCTTCTTTGATACTACCGTTTACTTCGGCGAAGGAAGGAAAACTCATCGAGAAAAAGATCAACAAGATCAAAGCGAAAGGAACCACGAACGGTGATCTCGCGATCAAGCGGATGACCGGCTACGTCGACAGCCTGAATCTTACTAAACGTTGTCATGTGATCATAGCCACTGATGGAATTTTTCGGGTGAGCCAGAAGACGAGTCGCAATGCCGACAGCGTGTTCATCCGGACAAAAACATCTCTTTGTGTTTTGCAATTTGGCGTCACCAAAAACCAGGACCTGGAAGACATGACGATGGCCGTTGAAGAAGGTCTCTACACGTTTGCCGATGAAGACAACCTGAACACCATTCTCAGGCAACAGATGCCGGAAGAAGAGAATATTCCTGAACCGGACCGCAAAGTGTATTATTCCGACATCTCCGGCGAAATAGACCCCATGCTGCTGCAGATCATGATTGCATCGAATCCGGGTGATCAGTTTATGAAAATTCCGAGGAAAGGCACGCAGTAATTCAGTGCGCAGTAAAACAGTGCGCAGTGCGCAGTCAACGCGTGTCGAACGCGCATTGAGATACTGCGCACTGCATACTGATTTTACTGCGCACTGATGCTTATCTTTGTGCCCTCAAACGCCTTGATGAAAACTGGAATATTATTATTGAACCTCGGTACGCCCGACAGTCCGGCTGTGGGTGATGTAAGAAAATACCTTCGCGAATTCCTGATGGATCCACGGGTGATCGATATCAACCCGGTAAGCCGGTGGTTCCTGATCAACTTCATCATCGCACCGTTGCGCGCACCGAAGTCGGCGAAACTGTATGAGTCGATCTGGACCAAAGAAGGTTCCCCGCTTTTAATACACGGCAAATCTTTGCAGGCCAAACTTTCCGGTTCGCTCGGCGAAAACTATCATGTTGCTTTTGGCATGCGGTATCAAAGTCCTTCGCTGAAGAATGCTTTGCTCGAGCTCCGCGACAAAGGCGTTGACCGCATCATCGCACTTCCACTTTACCCGCAATATTCTTCAGCAGCAACCGGATCAACCATCGACGCGATCAATGCCGCGAAGAAAAAAATTGCCGGTCTTCCGGAAATAAAAATCATTGAACGGTTTCATCATTTGCCGGAGTACATGGATGCGCTGATTGAAACAGCATCCGGATTTGATCACCGCAATTATGATCACGTACTATTCAGTTTTCACGGCGTGCCGGAAAGACAGATCACGAAAACGTCTCATGAACTCGGTGATGGAAAATGCAGTTTCGGTTCCTGCTGTGAAGTGATCACGCAGCGCAATCAATATTGTTACCGCGCGAATTGCGTGCAAACAGCCCGAACGATTGCCGAAAGATTATCTATTCCGAAAGAACAGTACACCATTTGTTTTCAGTCGCGGCTTGGACGGACTCCCTGGCTTCAGCCTTTCTCCGACCAGGTGATTGCTGACCTTGCGAAACAAGGAAAGAAAAAACTACTCGTGTTTTCACCGGCGTTTGTTGCCGACTGCCTCGAGACCATTCACGAAATTGGCGTGGAGTACAATGAATTATTCCGCGAACACGGCGGAGAGCATGTGCAACTTGTTCCTTCGTTGAACAGTTCTGAGAAATGGGTGGAGGGATTGAAAAACATCCTCGCTAAATACTGATCACTCCTTTTTTTCACCGCAGAGGCGCGGAGGCGCAGAGGAAGGGCAAGGATTTGAGAAAGCAGAGCGGGCGGAGAATCGCTGCGCGATTGCGATGTTTAAGTGTTTCTTGAGTTGCATCTCAGCGCCTCTGCGCCTCTGCGGTAAAATTTAAAGCAACAAATCGCGCAGCGATTAAATCCGTGGCGTTCCGCCTTTTCCGTGTGTTCCGTGTACCATTGGGAAACACAGATCCGCAGAGGATCACCGAGGTATTTCACAGGGTAGCATATTGAGAAGCGCTCAGTGAATCTCTGTGAAAATCACTCAGCGCACTCTGTGGTAAAAAATAAAAGAATGTTTATTTCTGGAAGTACAACTTGTCCGCGTACTGAATCCCGGAATCACCCGTGATGTTGATCATATACAAGCCAACCGCCGGAAGAAATCCGTTGAGCACAGTTTGACTCGATCCAACACCCGCAGCAATTTGTTCGGTCGCAATTACTTTTCCCTGCAGGTCGTAAACAGTCACCGTGTAATTCGATTCTGCTGGTGCGAAGATATTGATCGTTACATCAGAGCCATTGCTGAACGCGCCAACCGTTTCTCCGCCATTGCCGCACTGATCCTGAACAATAAGCGAACTGGTGGTAAAATGCCCGTCGTAATCGGTTTGACGCAAACGGTAGTACGTTGTTCCGGTTGTTGGTTCTGTATCGGTGAATGAATAATTCAGAAGCTGGCTTGAATTTCCTGCACCTGAAATAGTTCCAATGCTGCGGAAATTTACACCATCCTCGCTGCGTTCAACCGTGAAATAATTATTGTTCTGTTCAGAGGCCGTAGTCCAGTTCAGCAAAACAGAATTACCATTACATTCTGAATTGAAGCCAACGAGTTCAACCGGAAGTGGCGCGAGCGCAGATGAAAGCACCCAGGGTGTAAGATTAAATCCAACGGTTATACCACTTGCTGTTACAGCGCCAACGCCAGCCAACACAGCAGGTGCGCTTCCGATCACGGCATTGTCGGTAAGCCAGCCACCGCTAATATCCCAATACTGGGCACCCAGGTTGCCGGTGTTGTACGGAACAGCTAATGTGTTCTCCGAACCCACGTAGCGGAATGTTACATCCGCAGTACAGGGTGTTGCGGACATCATATCCCACCAGCGGTCGATCACGGCTTCGTCTGCGCCATCTTGCGCGAGGGTCGGATCGAACATGTGCGTTACACCTGTTGTCCACGGTGTATTCGCCGAGGTCAGCGTTGGTCGGGTTGCAATGGTTATATCGTCTCCGCTAACCGAGGTTTTATTGAATGTGAGAGGGATCTGAACTCCGCCAAGGGTTCCAAAGGGAAATACATGAATGCCGGTTGAAACACCCATCTTCCATACGATGCGGCTGAGGTTGACCGCCACATTTGTTTCGCTGATTACATAACCTGTAGTGTATGTAATTGCGCCGGGCGCAGGATTGGTTAATGTAAGGTCATAACTGTTCAGGTTCAATGGACGTGTTCCCAAAGAAAGAACACCGGTATTGATGATCATTCCGCCAACTTCCGTCCATGTATTCAGCGTTTTTGTTCCCGTACCCAGCAGCGTAAGATTGTTGAAAATGGTTGTTCCTCCTCCGATGGATTGCGCACCTCCGTTCATGACCACAGTTCCTGCATCCATTGTAAATCCAGGAAACCCTCCGTTGCGTGTCCAATCACCTTCGAGCGTAATGATCCCATTGGGACTTGGACTGATTATTCCGCTGCCCGTACTTGTGTAGTCGCCATTAGTACCGCCCGCAATATAAATTTGCGCCGGGCCCGACATTACGATATAAGCGCCATTGTATAAGCCCTGGCTATAAACAGTGAGCGCGGTACAAATAGCAATTGCCGATGAGAAAAATTTTTTCATGAGCATTCTCCCTTAGTGTTTCGGTGCCTGTGCAGGTTGCTCGGCTGGTGCTTTAGGCTGCTCGGCAGGCTGTTCAACCGGACGTGGTCCTGTTTCACGCGTGGTTTCTTTCTGGTTCGTTTCTTCCTGGATGGTGAAATAATTCACGAAACCTGCCGGCATCGGAGTTGGCTTGTAGTTCTTTTTGAGTGAATCCTGGAACGCTACATTTTCGGTGTAATCCACTGGCGGCGGCGGAGCATACTGCATGTACGCACGCGTGTCACCAGGCCCCCATACAGGGTCGCTGCCATAACGATGATCCTGGAAGTTTACACGCTTCGCAGAAATGCGGTAAGAAAAACTGGTGTTCGAGTGTCCGCCGTTCTTTTCCTTCACCGTAAAACCGGTTTCGCCTTTCACCACGTATACGTCTTCGCA